>Ga0209935_1000357_pt1 | contig 127510 bp, 188 predicted proteins | sample ThiBio_1000_plan_2_FD_183958 | JGI IMG/M metagenome (GOLD analysis project Ga0209935, IMG submission 183958) | Wastewater bioreactor microbial communities from Cape Town, South Africa - Thiocy_cont_1000_plan (SPAdes) | ecosystem: Engineered > Bioreactor > Thiocyanate-remediating >... | reverse complement strand
ATCACGTTACTGACTTTCTGCTCTGTCTCAAGTGCTGTTGCTCCTGAGTCATTGCGTGTTTTCAGTTTCGCATTATTGCTCTCTGCTCGCCGAAACTCAACTCATATCGTCCTGGCGCTCACCGCTCAGCCGATGTCTCATGTGCTCGAGTCGATGCTGGCCTTGCTCTCGGCATGTCGATGCATGGGCCAATGAGGGCAAGCGATGACATGGATCAAGTACCCCAGAGGAGGCTTTGGTATTCGACGACGATGATGATGACATGTTCGACTTTGTCGTTTGGATGTGATTGCAACTCATCGAGAGAAAGAGAGAGAGAGCCGAGAGCAGACCAAGGTGATGATTGGTGAAGATGATGGTATGTGAGTATTCGACACCATCACCACCATCATCAACGAGCACTGTAATCAAGAGCGATGATGATGATGATGAGCACCAACGATCAACTCAACCACAACATCATCAACAATATCGAGGATCATGAGTATCAATGATTGATCGTGGTTGATTCGATTGCTTTCGAGATTGCTCGAGATTGTATTTCAATAGATGCAGCGAGAGCGAGTAACAATCTCCATACCAATGAATCAATGAATGAAGGAGTGATAGACTGCAGTAACAATAGTCTCACTTGTTCACATGGAAACTGATTTAGTGATTGATCGAGAGAGATTTGGCGGCAACCAGCTTCTTCAACAGCTCGTGGTACTTGTGTTGTGGCACTCCGATGGTTTGGTCCTTGTCGTCGAAGCAAAGGAGCTTCTGACCAATCTCGGCTTCCATCGACTTGATTGCACAAACAGCAGCGGGATCAACTGAGAATCTCTTGATTTTCTTGCTCTTGCGCTTGGTGGAGATGCTGGCAATCCTGGTAATGTAAGAACCAAGTACATTCCATTGCCTCGATAGCTTTTCGATCATCAGGTTGTCATCAACCTGTCATACACATGACACAAGAGAGAGAAAGAGAGAGGTCAATCAGAACTCAAAACTCAAAGATCGAGATCGTTGAGTTCATGATTGATAAGCATTGGCGTACCGCTGCAAACAGTGGCATTTTGCTCCAAAGTGGACCAATGAGATCGTCCATATCATCACGAGTGATACAAGCATAGTTTTGATCCTTCTTTTGATCCGAAGCCCACTCATTCTCCAACAACCGAGAAGAACAGACAAAGAACACATTCTCCTGAGGCACATCAAACGGAGGAGTGTCCAACTTGACCTTGTCTGAGACATCGATATCGAATAGCTTCGTAGCACCTGAACGTACAATGTATCAAAGACCATGAGAACTCATTCAACTCAATCAAGCAAGACAATCAGTCAGGGATACGTACCTTTCACGAAGGGAGCCAACTCACATGCAACGACATTCAAGTTGGTGTTGAGCTCTTGGAGTGTGAGTGCGTCGGTGTGCTTGCACTTGATCACCATCAAAATCGCTTCGGCATTGTCTGTGCGAGGTTGATGGATCAAAATGTCGAATCCTGCTTGAGCGACATTGTTGGAGCCTTTGAACAGAATGGCACGCGATCTTGAATCCTTACCGGCTAGCCTGCCATCCGCTTGGATGTTTGAGAGAATGCCATCTACTCTCTCAATTCGCTTGAGAATCTTGAGGCGTAGATTACTCTTGTGGTAGTCTTCAAAGCACGGGAACAAATCTCCAAGAGTCTCTCGACCCCGACGTCCCCAACCAAGTGAAAAGAACGCAAGAGTAAACTCCTCGAACATGGTTGCGTCGTATCGAATGGACTTGAGCATCCACCACACAAGTTGCTTGAGTTCGGAAATGTTGTAAGACGAATATTCGGGCTCGCTTTTGAAGCAGAGAATCTTCTTCGATTTGGGAGGGCCTTTGAGCGCATTGGTGGCCCAGTTGTATAAGATGAATGGCAATATCAATAGCGGTCCATTTCCGTTTGCTTTGGCGAGAGTAACGGTCTGTATCTCAAGGCATCGCGGCGTTAAGATGATATTGTTCCAATGAGAAAGCATCTCGTCATCAGCGAGCTTGATACCCGAGGCTGCAATCACGAGTAACTCTCTTGGGAGATGCTCAATGGAATCGCGGTCCAGGTGATCCACCATTTCCTCCACCTAAAGAAGAGTGCAGAAGGACCAGAGAGAGAGAGAGAGAGAGAGAGAGAGAGAGAGAGAGAGTAAGTACAAGTATGATTGAGCCATATGTGTGTGGCTCATTGATCAATGTACAACAATCTGGGCTCACTAGCGTACCCAAGACTCGAGAGTTGTATTCGTTTCTCCGCTCCAGGCAATGAATGAAATAGAACGAGGATGGCCAGCAGTCAAGGCAAGAGTCGGAGCAAAATTCGGATTCGAATGCAAGTTCAATAGCTCTGGGTCATTGCAGGCGACATCCAGCTGTAACAAGTTCAATGGCAACTCTCGAAGCTTGACTCTCGATCTTGTGGGCAAGTCCCAGTCATTGCGAATGATGCTCGCTGAGCGGCCACAGACCAAGACGAATACGCTGGAGGTGAGCGAGTTACAACTTGCCAGCTGCTTGAGATGAATGAAGAACGACGACAAGCGCTCGGGTCCGCCCAACATGGAATCGTCGATCCCAATGACCACGGTACTTTTGCCACTCTTGGCCAAGATGTAATCGATCACAAGCTGGCCCGAGAGGTGCTCCAAGCAAGGTTCCATATGCTCGAGAAAACCTTCCCACTTGGCTGCGCTGTCCAACTTGTGCATGAAACTACATACAAGTACACAAATGCAGATCATTCGAGAACGAGAAGTTGGTTTGGTGTGTTGCTTCAACCGATCATTGGTGGTATGATGATACATTGCACGTACAATCCAAGAATGCGAAGCAGCGACTCGTCCACCGAGGCGAGATGATATGGAACGGTCGATAGAGAGAAGTGAAAGGCGTAAGTCACAGCCACGATGGCTGCATCCTTGAGTCGGTCGACGACTTGCTTCGAAGAGTTTGAGCAAGCTTGTTCGACAAACGTCGACCAACGAGTGCAAATCTCATGCAAGGCTCGAGACTACAACGGTCATTGTTTAGAATGGTGTGAGTGAGTTCCAAGAGAAACAAGAGAAACAGCATAGCGATGCATATTTAGCAAGGGAGAGGTTGATTGTTTGATTGGTTGGCTTGATTTGAGGCGTACTTTTCCAATACCGCTGACACCACCAAGAACTATGACCTCTGGAGTGGCTTGTTGGTCGTAAGGAAATTCAGGGTCAGCAAGAGCACTCTCAAGGACCTGAGCGTGGTTGGCAATGCCGGCTTGTAACTCGGCCTCCAAGTCCTCCCGACAGATCCATTTCAAAGACTTGCAAAACATGTCATCCATCGGGTACTGTGTGTGCGATGCAAGTCACACAATCATGGTCAGACAACACGTTCCCTTCCCGTAAATTGGCACACAACGAGAGGTCATACCAACACTTGGTAGTTGTCATGCTGGAGCAGGAGCTGACCGTCTCGAAACCTCTCGGCGTATGCGATGATTTCTGTCAGATACCGACGAATGAATGAATGAATGAATGAATGAATGAATGAATGAATGAATGAATGAATGAATGAATGAATGAATGAATGAATGAATGAATGAATGAATGAATGAATGAATGACTGAGCATCTGAGTAATTCCAGTTGCATACTATCGTACCATTGGCAGGCAATGCCCTCGCTTTGTTTCCAGCGCATGAATCAAGTGTACCAGTGATCAGTATCTCATAGAAAAACAGGATCGATCACCAGCGAGATCGCTGAGTTGGCAAGAATCCACGATACCTGAGCTGAGGGTCGTGTAGATCATATCTCCCCAGTCTGGAGAGATTGTAACACTGGCGTCTGGTCAAGGCAAGTAAGCTCTTGCCAGAGCGTGTAAACACTTGTAGATCATCAAGTGGAATTCCTTTCAACGTGGCAAAGGCCGCAAGCCAGCGGTCGACCTCCTTGATCGAGGAAGCGCGAGTGGGAATTGGTGGTACTGCTGCACACATTGTAATGTGGCCAACCCGTATCTGCCCGACACGAGCGCTCTGGTGTTGCAGAGCGAGGGAGAGGAGGCAACTGGTCCACGAGCGAGGTGGCCAGCTGTTTTGTTCGTGCGGCCTTGCGGCTTACCGGTGTAGATAACGGGGCATCCATGCCTACTTGTAATTGGAAACTACATCCAAGCAGTGAGACTATCAACTCTCTCACGTTGTTCACAATGGGGGCATTCTATTGTACCCAACCCAAACCGTCAACCATTAACCAGTACGATGTGAGCCAATCAACCAACTTACTTGCTCACGGGAGCTTAGTTCCAATCCCCCACTTGAGATCCACACGGATCGTACCTCATCAGTCTTCTTGAAGGTTGACAAGGTGCGATTGCGAGAGTGAAGAGGTTCTGCGAGGCCGTTCAATCGCCGATAGCATACGTACACATTTATCTCTCGATCAACAACGAGCATACACATACACCTACACACAAATCTCTCACAAGTACTCTAGGCCGAGGCTCCATGTTCTCCTCGTGGTGTTGGAGAGCGGTGACATTCGTGTAACGAAGACGTGTTGTAGTGCTCGGGCTGCTGCGCGTCGAACTTGCGCACGATGGCAAAGGTACGCTCAAAGTCCGTGTCGTAGAACGAGCTTGGCAGGTGTTGCGCCAGAAGGATGCTCAGGATCGACTGATCGTCACGGTGGCAGTTGCGGTAGTGGTGCTTGAGCTCGACGGGCTCACACGGAGAGTGGCGCGCTCCGTCGGGCCAAATGCACTCCTTGGTGAGCGCGCACTGCACCCACGGCGAGACGATGTTCTGGCGCACGTCGGGGCGATCGAGTAGCAGCACAAGACCCGAGGCGATCACTGGCGTAGTGTGATAGTCAGCCACATCGAGATGGAGGTAGCGGAAGGTGCCTTCGTGCGTGTAGGCGCTCAAGGGCCCGCTCGCGCGCCTGCCAACGACGCCGAGCGTGCGCCACTTGTCGATCGTCGCCTGCGGCAGCGGCTGCACGAATCGGATCGAAGCATCGGCCCAAAAGACGTTGCCGCGCTCTTGCATCATGCGCTCGATGATGATCGGCTTCCAAGCGTGCGCCACGCGCAAGAGCTCGCGCACATGAGCAGGATAGCACTCGAACGCGAAGCGGCGAATCTCGACGTCGCACCAAGTCGACGCCTCGCTGCGCTGCGCCTCGGTGAGACCAAGATCCCACAGCACGATCGGCGTCTCGGCCGAGTGCTTTGCGCGAGAGACGAACAACTGCCGAGCTTCCTCAAAGTGGTTGGCCGTGAGCGCTGTGACGATCGTGAACAAGCTTGCAGGCGCGTTGCTATCTGGTGCGCGAGCAGCGTGGATCACGTATTCGGGCCCGTGCCCACAAGGTGGCGGCGGCTCCGGCGCAGGAGCAGGAGCAAGAACAAGGTACATGACGATCACGCTCACGGCACAGAGTGTCCAGAGCAACCAACGAGACGAACACCATCGAATCGCTCGTCTTGAAGATGTCGTGGGCCGCATAGAGAGCCGCGCCGTGCGCAATGCAATGCAGCGCAGCGCAGGTGTTGACGCGAGCTGGCAGAGAACAGAAAGAGCGAATCACCGCGCGCCACACAGCGATTCGCTCAACTAACTATCCGCCACGATGCGATGGCATCGTACTCGTACCGGCAGGAGTTTGGATTCGGGTTCGGGTTCAGGTTTATTTACTCTTCTCATCGTGTAGAATCAATGCAGAAAGACCATCGAGTATTACTGACGAGAAGCGATGCATCCTGTGATCGGGAACGAGTGGCGCTCGCGGTAGCCTGCGGTAGTGCCACAGCGCGCCCTCGTGCTCGCTCACGTCCTCCCACACTCGCCAGCCACCACCACCATGGTCACCATGCGGTATCAGGTCGTGCACGTTGCTCCATTCCGTGCGCTCGGTATGCAGCAAGCACTTGCGACGACCCTTGAAGCGCAGTGAGTTGCGCACCTTGTTGGCCTCGAGTCGATGTTCGACAAACTCCTCACGCTCCGAGAGTCGCTGCGTCCAGAGCTCGCTCGGTGCCACGTGCGGGAGATTCCGCACGGACCACGAGACGTTGCTGTGCGGCAGAATGTGGAAGCGGTAGCTCGGAAAGCAGGCACCAGCCGAGCGCTCGTCCAAGTTGTTGGCGTGCACCCAGTGCGACGCGGTACAGGTCCGATTCGATGATTCGCGAGAGCAGTTCAGCATCAGGAACTCGTCGAGGTCGGGCGTGAGCAGATAACGCGCGTACGGTCGATTGGCCATGCGGCAGTGGTTGAGTTGCACGAGTTGCGCATGGTAGCGCGCCGGCGTGCCGTGTGCGACCGCGCGCCAGTCGACGACGCTCACGCGTCCGCTACCGACCCGCAATCTCTCGAACATCCACATGGCGTCGGCGTTGCGCCCATCGTCGGGATCGAACGATGCGTACACCACGACGTGCGCCACGTCGAGCACCCGAGTGTAGTACGCGATCCACTCGGCCAGCAGCGACACCAGCGATACGCCCTTGTCGTGTGTCGAATGCACGAGCAAACACGCGTGAACGCGCTCCGCTCGCTCCTCCTCACGCACGAGCGGTGCCGAAAGTGCGAGCGGCACTGAGAGCGCCTGGCGGTGTTCGTGACGATCGCGCGCGCGTTTGACCACTGCCATCGAGACGGGCAGCGCACGATCCGCCGAGTCGCGGCGATCGTGGCTCGAGCAGGAATCCAGTGCCTCGCGCCATGGCCACGGCAGCTCGCACACAATCACAATCGGCTTGTTGGGAATGTCAACCTCGAGTACGTGCCGTGGAAGGCGGAGGCCTTCGACGAGCTCGAGCGAGCGCGAGCGCCCGACCGTGCGCTCGAACGCACACCAGTGCCGTTGCGCTATCGTGAGGTTCGCCACACCGAGCACTTCGATCGTGTGGCGATCGGGTCGATAGCTTGCCGAAACCACCCACACATTGTCTTCGACCCGTTCGACCAATGCAGGCAGTGTCGATGGACCGCGATTGGCGTCGTGTTCGAGCTCGAGCTCCGAGCACTCGCCCATCGTAAACACCCAGCGATACTCGTCGTACGCCCGTAGCTCGGCAGCAATCGCCGCATCGTCGCCTTGAATCGAAGAGTGGGGCACTACTTGTTGGTGTTGTTGTTGTTGGTGTTGTTGCTGTTGTTGTTGTTGTTCCAATAGTACTGTGACTGTGCTTGCTGCTGTAGTTGGCGTGGTATCGATCGTGGTGGCATCACCCGAGTATAGCAGCAACAACAGCATCAAGAGCGAGACCGCCGATATCACGCTCAGCAGCAGCCGCATGGTTCTCTGCGACGATAAACCACGCCCAACAACCACAGAGACATTGCCATTGCGTGCACTATCTGCAGGACCCTCGAGCATACTAGATAAATACTATACTATCTAACAACGCGATCACTCGCGACAACGACAACGACAACGATGACGGCAACAACGACAAGAGCCGCTCGAGAGGCGGCGCAACGCGTCTCTCGTTCCCGCCCCTCTGCTCGCCGCACCTCTCCCGCTCTCGTGTCGTGTCGTGTCGTCTCGTCCCGTCTCGTCCATGGACCCGACGTGGAGCGAAGAGGAAGCCATTCAGTGGGTGGTGTCGGTCTTTCCTGACGCCCACGCCCATCTATCGGACCTTGGTACCGATCTGTGCGACGGCGTGCTGCTGGTGGCGCTGGTGTCGCGGCTGTCGCATGCCGACGCGCGCCTCATCATCGAGAACCCCTCGAACCTCAAGGAACGCACGCTGAATGCGCGCGAGGCCATCTTCTTGGCGCGGTCGCTCGGTGTTAAGCGCAAGATCAACGCCGAAGGTTCGCGTCGCATCGCATCGCATTGGCCAGCGCGATTCGCTTGCTCACACTCGATGCGCGCCTTTGCGTGTCGGGTGTTGGGGTGTGCTCGCTGGCGCTTGTAGATATCGTGTCGGGCAATGCAGCAGCGCTCAAGGACTTTATTTGGTACCTCAAGCGAGCCGTCGGTACGTCGTGTGCGTTGCAATGCTCGCTGCGTGCGTCTCGTGTTGACGCCGCCCGACCGCCGACGCCAGAGAACGGAGGCAAGAGCGACGAGGCAAGCCTCGCCGCCAGCACCGGCAGCGGCAGCAAGAAGAAGCGCAAGAAGCGCAAGTACGTCGAACGCCAGTCGGTGGTTGCTGCCTATCACTCCAGGTACGTGATCGTTGCTCGAGCGAGTTCATATATATGCTCTCGGTCATTCGTTCATCGCTCTCACACAACGCCGCCGCTCGCCGTGTATGATTGTCGTCGCTCCTGCCAAACACAGAGAGTACTCGACCGAGCAGATCATCGTGATACAAGCGTGCTTCCGTCGACACTTGGTGCTGAAAGCCACCAAGGTACGCTCGCTTGCTTGCATCATTCGTGCTCCTTCCGATGCTGAATGCCTCGTCGTTGCCGCCGAGAGTAGAAGCTCAAAAAGACCATGCGCCACCGAAACCGATGTGCGAGCGAGATACTCGACTCGGAGATTGTCTACGTATCAGGCTTGAAGCTACTCGTTGTGGTACGCCCGTAACCACAACAACAACAACGACAACGACAACGAGAGTACTCATCTCATTCTAACGACCTGCCGCGCTCGTCGTTTCGACACACACGCACAGCACAAAGAACAACTCGAGTTCAGTCTCAAAGTGTCACCTGATCCGCTGGCTACACGCGAGGAGATCCAGCTGCTGTTTAGCAATGCCGATCAAATCTATCACTTTAATCAGCTGATACTCGACGAGCTCAAGCAACGTGTCGGCGACTGGTCGTATCGTCAATTGATCGGCGATATCTTTGTCGCCAAGGTGCGCGTCCATATATCCCTTCCTCTCTCTCGTACCCGCAGCGGCTTCCATCTAATCTGAAGATTCATCTTGGTAATGTGTACGCGGGTGGTATGTGCGTGGTTTGTGTATTGGTTAGGCACCATATCTCAAGCTCTACATTCAATACTGTAATGATTATGACAAGGCAGTGGAAGCACTGCGCAAGATGAAGCAACGCTCGGTGTTTGTAAGCTTCCTTGAGACCGTGATGGCGCAAGCCGATCCTTCGATGGCGAGTCTCACGCTCGAGTCGTTCTTGATCATGCCGGTACAGCGAGTTCCACGTTACATGTACGCTCTTGTTATCACCACCAACACCACCTTTTGGTGCACTTCTATTGACCTTGTCTCGCAATGTAGTCTATTGCTCAAGGACCTACTCTCCAATACCGATCACGAACACCCAGACTATGAGAACTTGGGCAATGCTCTGCGTCTGATTCAAAGCACTGCCAACAAGGTCAACAACAGCATTCGCGAAGCCGAGGCTATGAACAAGGTCTACTCGATTCAAGAGAAGCTGACCGGCACCGATGTTCCGACTCTGATGCAAGCCAGCCGTCGATTCGTCAAGGAAGGCCCGCTCACAGTGTGCCATCTCGACAGCAAGAAGGGCAAGGAGTTCCAACGCTACATCTTTTACCTCTTCAACGATGCTCTTGTATACGCTTCCGAACAGGTATCTCTCTCTCTCTCTCTCTCTCTCTCTTTCGTCTCTTTCCTCTAACTTTGTTGTGGTTATGCGATAATCGTAGCAATGGTCTGACAAGTTAACTTTCAAAGCCATGATTCAATTCTCAGCCAACGTCAAAGTCAAGGAACTTCCAGACATGGAGAGTATGTATCCCACCTACCTACCTACTCTGCATTCGAATCAAATCAATGTACAGCTCGCATCTCCAAATCTAACGTACTCCTTGTTGTTCTTCTACTACTACTACTACTACTACTGCTGCAGTTGTGTCGAATCTGTTCATGATCGTATCACCACAAAAGACACTGACGCTGAGCTGCGATTCGCTGGAACAAAAGACCGACTGGATGATTACCATCACGAATCTCCTTGCACAAAGTCTGCAAGCTCGTATGACCCGAGGAGTCGACGAGAGTTCGCCACAAGGTGCTGCAACCGAAGTCGGCTGGTCGGTATCGATCATTGGTACCGAAGTGCGCAAGGACAAGGCCAAGAAGCCATTCACGGTACGCACACACACACACAACCACACAATAGAGATGTTCATCATCATCTTCTCCTTCTTCTCTCCTCATATGGCATTGTATCGTGTCCCAGGTTTATGTGATTCAAGTCGTGCATCCCAAGCGCACCTACCACGTCATTCGGCGCTACTCCGAGTTTGACGCCTTGTATAACAAGCTGAAAAAGACCTTTCCGCATCTCAAGTTCGTGTCGTTGCCCAAGAAGCACATTCTCGGCAACCTGGGCACGGACATTGTCGAAAGTCGCCGCGTGGTACTCGAGACCTTCCTCGAGGACATTCTCATCAAGCCCGAGGTGAGCAGCTGCAGCGACTTTGTCATCTTCTTGCAGCCGTCCGACAACTACTCGGAGGTCGAGCAGCTCAAGGAGGAGCAGCAGCGCAGCAAGGAGAAGGACCGCAAGACCATGGTGATTCGGCCGGCGAGCATTCCGGTACCAAACTCTCCGCGCCTCGACTCGTCGCGTGCTCACATGTCGATGCCCGAGGGAACGTCGCCGAGCCAAGTGCGTCGCGTGCCGGCCGAGCGCATCAGCAGCGTATCGAGCACGTCGCCACTCTCGACCTCGAGTGCCTCGAGTGCCAGCAACAGCCCACGAACGCCACCGCGAAAGGGCAGCCACTCGCCACTCGTGATCCCGTCGACCGACAGTGACGAGCAACCACAAGAACCACCGCAACCAACGCTGCCAGCAGCATTGCCGCAACCGACGCTTGCCTTTGCAAAGAGCTCGGCCGCCGCAGGCAGTGTCGGAACCTCGCCGACGCGCTCCTCCATGCTCGCCAAGGCCAACAGTCTGCAGCTCGTGCCTCCGCGACATCCAGCGCCACAACCCGAGAGGCCACTCGTGATCCTGCCGCCGCTCTTTGCGGCGCCAACAGCTCCGACGCTCGCCAAGGCTGCTACCACCACCGCCGCCACCACTGGTGCCGCTCTCGTGCCACCGCCACTTGTCGCTGGTCGTCTGCCACCTCCAATCCACTTGGCATCGAACCAGCACTTACCACCACCAGCGCAGCCGCTTGTATTGCCTACAACACCCGATCGACGCCCAACACAATAGAAGTGTGCGCGCGCGCTCTCTCCGTCTTTGTCGCGTTCTCTCTCGCGTTCTCTATCTCTGTACGCTCTCTTTATCTTTGTAGCTGTACTTGTATATTCCATACATGATACATACATTTTTACACTCACTAGTATCTCAAGTGCGTCAGCACGAATACTGCCCAGACGGCGGTAAGCCGATACACCACTCGTGCACGAGTCCCACGATCGTCAACAAGGCCACCACCACACCACCGACACCCTCGCCAGTGGCCATGCCGGTGGCGACCGAGATAAAGTACTTGGTACACGAACTTGCGTGCATGGCTTGCCACAACTCGACGCCGAGCGCGCCGCTGACTACCGTGATACCGAGGTACGGCTGGCCGCCGATGAATGCAAGCCCGATCGCTGCCGAGCTCGGCACACACCACGCATACTTGCGTCGGCGCATGCGACTCACGATCGGAAACACGCAGCCAAGACTCGCTGCCGTCAAGATCGCCCAGCCACAGTATGGGGGCAGTACGTTGCTCAACGAGCCCGAGTTGAGCGCAATCGCAAATCCATACCTGCACAACACCATCAATCATCTCCCAAGCGTGAGGGCGAGTTCATGATGACGATGATGACGACGATGACGACTACGAACCATGCCAATGCAGCTGGAGCTTGAAACGGGCACTGCTGAAGCTCGTTAATGTCGACCAAACACGGATAGGCAGTTTCCATGAGCTTGTAGACCGACACGCTCAGCACCACGCCAAACATGCTGCCGAACAGCTGTGCCACAAACTGGGCACGAGGACTTGCACGAAGCAATACACCGGTCTTGAGGTCTTGCAGCATGTCGACACTCTGCGACGCGCTCGCAGCCGCCACATTGGCCGCAATCAACGACACATCGATCTGCCCCGGTGAGACGCCTGCAAATACCAACTGCGACGCCTTTCCGACGGTACCCATTGGATTAATGTCGGTCTCGCCAGTTGCTTGTACCGCTGCAGCACAATCACGACGAGTGAATGAATACCACAATTCGATCGAGAGAGAGAGAGAGAGAGAGAGAGAGAGAGAGAGAGAAGGTTGGTGACATACCAATGAACGAGAATACAAACCCTAGGACCAGCGAGAGCACCACCTCATACCACACCAGGCCAAAGAACGGCACTAGTACCGCGATACTCAACGCCACCGACAACAAGAGGCCAACACTCCACCACGGCCACGGAACCTGCTCGTGCGGCGGCGCTGGATCGTAGCCAGCTGGTAAACCGTCTTCCAAGCGAGCGACGAGAGGTGCATCGTGCAAGGTGCTTGATGGCACGCCAGCGGCTTGATCGCATTGTTGCTGTTGGTGTTGCTGTGTTGTTGGTGGTGTTGGTGGTGGCGCATCCTCCTCTTCGCATGTAGCCGCGGAGCATGGCTCGGCCGCCTCGCCAAGGCGGTCGCGTTCGCTCGATTGGAACAGCACTTCGGCCGTGGTCGCTCGCGGAGACGCCAAAGAACTGTGCTGCCGTGTGCGGCAGTACCACACAAAGTCCACAATGAAGCTCCACAAGGCCGCAAAGTCGAGATTGACCACGAGCTCAGCAAAGCAACTCACGAGCAGAAACGTGATTCCAGGCCAGAGAAGCCAGTACTGCGACGAGGGCTTGTTGATCGGGTCCGAGTAGCCCCACGCCGAGACCACAATCCCGTGATGAACCAGCAGCGGTCCAATGATGCCGTACGCTACCGTCGCTCCCAAGGCATACGATAACGCCACGCGAGTGCCCATCAACATTCCGGTTCCCACAAACGCTGGCGAAAAGTTCTGCGATTTGAACCGGTATATCAGTGGCAAGCAGCAGCAGTAGTAGCAGTAGTCACTCGGATTGCTCGCTACGAACCAGTGACCAGCGCCATTGCGTCGCCTGCCAAGCCCACGACCAGCCAAACTTGCTGAGATAGTACAACACCGGCATGTTGTACAGCACTGGCACGTAGGCCGACATGACGATCCACAAGAAGGCGCCGCCAAACACGTAGATCATCCAACGCGCCTGGCTCTTGGCGAGGTCGCCGCCAGTCGCCGTGGCGTGAATGTTGTGGATGGCGTACGCCGTGGCGGTGCCGGTCGGGAAGCGAAGCTGTCGGTGGATGATGGCGTACGAGCGCAGCGGAATGGCGAAGAACAGTCCAAAGTACGCGGCGCTGATGACCCACAGCGTCAGGGCGCCGTAGCTGTACGAGTACCCGAGCCATGCCAATGCCGGTATCGCCATTTGCTGATGCCACAATAATAACAACGACGATGACGACAACAACGAGAACGCGACTCAGTACCATGCCCAGCTCGCACTGCCGTCATCGAGCTACGTACAAAGCCAGCCGTGAGGCCGCCAGCAGCAACGCCTGTCGTCTGCAAGATGCAGTTCTCCTTGGGACCAAACTCACGAACCGGCTGCCACACACCGAGACTCGTGAGCGACGACGCCGACGACACACGCACGTTCGCGCGAACGACCTCGTCCCTCACGTACACAGCTCGGAGAGTACTTGAGCACGAGATCGAGCGTCGTGCGTACGAGGAAGAACCCGAGGATGGCGGCGAACAGCGACGGGCTGATGGCCCAGCCGGTCTTGAGGCCGACCCAGATGTTGGCGGCCGTCACGACCGAGCCCACGAGCCCGCCGACCACGATCGACCGCACCGACAGCTGGTACGCCGTGTCGCTGCTCGGCACCTCATCACCATCATCATCATCATCATCATCATCATCATTGCCACCGTCTGGTGGTGGCTCACGAGTAGCACCGCCACTGGAGGCCGTGGAGGCATTCATTCTCGATGGCAGGTGATGCGCGAGCGAGAGCGACAACCAACAACAACGAGCACGACGACGACAACGACCGCATCAATCCGCTCGTTGCTCGCTCACTGTCGCATCATCATCTTCATCATGGGCAAACGCGACAAACGCAAGGCGGCCGCCAAGAAGAAGGGCGTCGAACGCTCTCACGCCAAGAGCCAGTCCAAGGCCGGCAAGAAGTCCGAGAAGCAGAGCCGCCGACAGGGCGATCCGGACGACGACCTCGACGCGCTGCTGGCCGAGTTCAAGCGCCAGGACGACGCGCAGAAGGAGGTCAAGCGCGAGACCATCGGCCGCCCCGGTATACCGCCGCCCGCTGAGCCATCTCGACCGCGTGCGCGCGCCTATCGGGCCACTGACGCTTTGGCGACGCGATGGCACAGGGCCGCGCGCCAACTTCTCGTGGGTCGCGCACCCGCTCGCGACGCAGAAGAAGAACCACGAGCTCATCATGTTCGGCGGCGAGCTGTACGACAACACCAAGGGCGGCTCGACCTTCTATCGCGACGTCTTTCGGTATGCTGCTGATGGCTGCCGCCGTCATCGAGTGGCTCGCGTGGCGCGACTGCTTCTGCTGCTGATGAGTGACGACGTATGTCCTCGGCCAGATACAACGTGCTCAAGAGCGAGTGGACCTTGGTGTCGTCACCCAACAGCCCGCTGCCGCGCTCGTCGCACCAGGCCGTCTCGGTGCACATTCATGGCCGCGACTACATGGTATGCAGCGCGCCAACCAACCAACCAATCACGCGAGGCGTATGATATCAACGCCGTGTGTGCGTGTGTGGGTGCAGTACATGTTCGGCGGAGAGTTCTCGAACCCCAACGGCGAGAAGTTCCGCCACTTCAACGACCTGTGGCGCCTGGACCTCGAGACCAACGAGTGGGAGGAGCTGAATCCGACGGGACTCAAGCCGTCGCCTCGCAGTGGCCACCGCATGGTGGTATGGAAGAACCTCCTCGTGTTGTTCGGCGGCTTCTACGACACGTACAGCCAAACGCGCTACTTCAATGACGTACGACACACCATGCATCTCTCTCTCTCTATCTCTCTCTCTCTCTCTCTCGCTCACACTCTCCACACACGCAGGTCTGGGTGTGGCATCTGGACCAATCCTTCTGGACCGAAGTGACGTTCGCCTCCAAGACCAACATGCCGACGCCGCGCTCCGGTTGTCAGCTCGTGGCGTTCGAATCTCAGGTCTTCGTGATTGGCGGCTACTCGAAGGAGGTTGCTGCCAAGCCCTTGGTGCCCACCAAGAGCGGCAAAGGCTTCAAACCCGCTGCCGCCGCTGCCGAGGATGACGTCGATGACTCGACTGGCATCGTTCATTCCGACATCTGGTCGCTGCAGCTCTCGCTGCCCGACGAGCCAGCGGCTGGAGAAGGCGACACTGCTGCTGCTCCATCCGATGCAGCTGCATCATCGTCGTCGTCCTCCTCCTCTTCCTCGTCTTCGGCATTGGCGAAAAAGGCCGGAGCAGCAGCCGCCGCTGCCAAGCACCCGAAGCTCAACGTCGTCGCCAAGTGGGAGGCTGTCAAACGCATCGGCAACCCGCCGAGTCTACGCAGCAGCTTCTCTCTCGCATTCCAGCCCACCAAGAAGCGAGCCATCGTCTTTGGTGGCGTGTTCGACACCAGCGGCTGGGACGGAGGAAGCACATTCTTCAACGACATGTACGTGCCCGCTCTCTCGCGCACTGCTCACTGCTCACTGCTCACTGCTCACTGGCGTTGGTGTTGGTGTTGGTGTTGGTTGGCAGCTTCTCGTTCCACGTTGAGACGCGCCGATGGAACGAATTGACCATCAAAGACCCGACAACCGTTCCGCTACCACGCTTTAGCGCCCAGACGGCGATCATCGGAAATATGTTGTACATGTACGTGCGCGTCAGAGCTCGAGTGACAAGAGAGACCGCTCAACAACAATACACGTGTGCGCGCATCTCCAGCTATGGCGGCCAGGTCGAAGTCAACAACAAGGAGTGCACGTTCGACGACTTGCTGTGCCTCGATCTCTCCAAGCTGCAAGGCTACACGACAATCATTGCCAGCACACATTGTACGCCCTTCTTATGCTGCTTCCCCGGCTCGCCAGTGTGCGCCGCCAACTTACTTGGTCTGCTCGCAGTTGACCAACTTGAGGCGGACGGCGACGACAACGAGGATGATGAATCCGACGAAGGAGAAGAAGACGATGACGATGAGGACGAGAACGAGACCAAGGCAGCGCCAGCTGTCGCCGCAAAGGCAAGCCGCGATGGCAGCGATGGCGACAGCTCTGATGAGAGCGACGATGATACCGCCGCTGCTTCGGCCACTACTGCCACTCCCACCAGCAGCTCTAACAAGAAGAAGAAGGAAGCCAAGCTGCTCGCTAAGAAGCTGGCTGCTGACAAGAAGGCCGCCAAGGCTGACAAGAAGAAGCCTGCTGCTGCCGAGCCTGCTGCGGCCGAGCCTGCTCCCGCCACGGCCAGCACACCAGCAGCAGTGGGAGCAGCGACATTGGATGGTGCATCGGCGGCGCTGCCTGTTGTTGTCGTGGAGGCAGCAACGCCGCTTGTTGATGCCGAGTCATCACCAACGCCGCAAGCACCAGCGACCATCGAGCAAGAGCAAGAGGTGCCAGAGTCGTGGGACGAGGACTAACCTGGCGCATCAATACAAAAACACACACGCACGAACGCACGAACGAGGTGGGTCTGTTCTTCTTTCTTGTCATACACGTTCGAGGGCCGACGAACAACGGCGTGCAAGGAGCCATCATGTCGTCGTCGTCATCATCACGTTGCCGTGGTGTTACGGCCGCCTTGACCGCACTCACACACGAGCCTATCTATCCTCCTCATCCTCATCCAACACCTCGCTGGCTGGCTCGCTGGCTGGTCTCTCGCTAGTTCGCGAGGTACCTCGGGCGGGCTTCACTGGTGGTTGATGGCAGCGAGTTGCTGCATGCTCTCGCGGAGCGCAGTCGGGTCGTCCGACGTGGCGACTACGATCTGTGGCTTCTCGCGCGACTCGGCCTCGACGTAGAAGTGGTTGTCGCAGCGCGGGCAGTACTCGTCCGCCTCGTCAAAGTCGCTGATGTAAGGAACACACGAACACAAGCACAAATACACGCGCGTGTACATGCGTGTGAGTGCACGTAGAGCGAGCCGCCATGAATCGAGGCGCAGCGTACCGCATGTCCTTGGTGAAGACCTTCTTGCACTGCTTGCAGCCAAAGGTCATGACGAACTGGCGCTTCAGCTCGTGCGACTCGGCCTCGGCGTGGCACTTGGCGCAGTCGAACCACTTGCGACAACAAGGCGCGCGAATCGAGACCTGGGCGTTCAGGACGTGCTTGCACATGATGGAGAGAGAGAGAGAGTGAGAGCGGGAGGTGTGCGAGGCAGCGAGAGAAGGAAGGAAGGATGAAGAGGACGACGAAGCAGCTCGTCGTCTTCGTTCGTTGTTGTTTGCTGCTGCTCACGTGCGCGCGCCTCGCCTCGATATCGGAGCCTCGCCGACATGAACGTGTGAGACCCACGCTCTGGTCCTCCTCGTTTGTCGTCTGCTTGATATCGTCGCTGATATACAGGGAGCGGAGCGAGTGTGGCGGCAGTAGCAGCCAGCGTCGTCGTAATGCGCGGTCACCACGATCACTCGCGGCACCAGCAGCCGCAGCAGCCCGAGCTGGAACACCACGCTCGCTCGGTCTTCTCGGCCCTTACCGCTCTCGTGTCAAGCTCCTCCTCATCATCTCACTCACAGCAGCAGCAACAGCAACAGCAGACACCACCTCCGCCACCGCATTCGCTGCCGCCCCACCACGACGAGGCGCAGAACAGCAGCGCGACCACGTCATCCTCCCAATGGGCACCTGCGAGCGGCCCCTCGAACGCCGCCACGACTGCCGCATCTTCTGGCACGACGTATACGGGCGTGACGATCCGCTCGCCGCCTCTTTCGCCATCGGCCTACATCTCGTTGTCACCCATCAAGGAGCGCCGCGATGTGGTCGAGGGCCACTACCCCTACCGCTCGGCCTCGCCCACCGTCGCCAACAACGCCACGACCTCGGGCTCGTCCGCACCACCACCACCAGCTCCCATCGTATCGTCCTCCTCGTCATCTTCATCGCCATCGTCCCACAATGGTGGAGCAGCAGCCAGCGCGCTGTCGCCGCGAACCAAGGCCTCGCCAACAACGTCGACGGCCGCTATGGCCACCACGGCCTCGCGCAAGAGCGCCACCGAGGACCCGGCGTGCATCGCTCGCGAGCTCACAGGCCTCGCCGCTCTCTCCAGCACCTTCGATCCGCACTCGTACTCGGTACGTACGAGCCGTAGCAGCCAGCGCCTCGGCGTGAGGATGCGTGCGGCGGTGTACTGACTCGTCCTCGCTCGTGCAGCAGCAGCACAGCCCCGACCCGTACCTGAGCCACTCGCCGTCCTACAAGCGCCTCTCGACCGACAGCGCGCTCTTGATGAACGACTGGATCAAGCTCAACGTCGGTGGCAGGCTCTTCACCACCACGCGCTCGACGCTCATCAAGTACCCGTACAGCATGCTGGGCCGCATGTTCGACGACACCCGCTGGGCCTCGGCCATCGACCAAGACGGCTCGTACCTCATCGACCACGACCCCAACCAATTCGATGCCATCCTCAACTACCTCCGGTTCGTTCGTCGCTCGCTCGTTCGTTCGTTGCGAGCCTCTAGCACGCTGCTGACATCACGCTTCACAGCACTGGCGACATTATCATCAACGCCAATACGACGCTCGAGGGCGTATTGTCGTCTGCTCGATTCTTTCATCTGGTTCCAATGGTCGAGGAGCTTGAGCGAAGGATCAAAGCAAAGAGGTATGCTCGCGCTCGCTCTCTTTCTCTCGCCGAGTTGTTAACAACTTTGTACCACAGAATCAAGCATTACCAGTATGTCGTCATGCGCTGGGGACCGATCATCAATCCCGAAGCCGTGTGGCTCTATGGACCGATCAGCAATCTGAGCCAAGCGTCTGAGTTTGCCAACTTTCATCCGCGAAAGCTTGGCGCCGAGAATCTCACGTACGTGCGTGCGTGTGCGTGTGTGAGAGAGTGTGAGTGTACAACTTCGCACTGACTTGGCTCGTCTGCTATCGCACAGCTTTTTGGAGAATGTGACATTTTATGATGACGTGGTCGTGATTCTGAACGTTCTCGGCAGACATGGCTGGGAGCTCATCTCGTCCTCGACCGAGAAGGACGGCCTCAAGGGCCAGCAATTCACGTTCAAGAAGCTGGCTGACGATTAACATATGCGTGCGTGTCGTTTTGTTGATATCTCAGTGAATGTGTACATACACTCCCTCCTGCTCCTCGTTCTCTTCGTCGTTGTCCTTCCTCTTGTGCCACAACCACCACCATAAGCAATGATATTTACTTGCAGTGATGATGCCATGATGACATGACAATGATAAGGACTTCGTGTTAAACAACTCTCTCTCTCTCTTGCTCTTGCTCTCGTCGTGTGAATGTGTAGCAAACGAACAACAACTTGTTGAATACTATCTATCTATCTATCTATCAATCAATCAACCAACGAGAAACAAGAGGATTCAGAACAAAATAATGATACCGCCGTCATAATAACAGATGAATGGCAACGATACTACCAACAACCAACAGCACTGTTGTAAGTAGTCGCGTATGTGTGCGCAGCTCTCTCTCTCTCTCGATTACGGGAGATATGTGTTGGAGTGCTACAATTCAAACATCACAACAGCAAGCGGCAATCAGTGAGTTTGCCGCAAGAGAGCGAGGGAGAACGTGGAAGTATACCTCAATGAGCGCCTCGACCAGTTGGATGACCATTGGCGTTTCGAGTGAGGTTTCGATCGTATCGACACGTGGTCGAAGCAACGTCGGCCCAAAGACGATAGCAAGGTTCGCTGCCGTCATTTGGTTCTCGTCCGAGTGTGCCGCCACTTGCTTCAAGAACGCCACCAAATGCTTGAGGCACGTCCGATGCTCGCCCGGCAATTCGTCGACCACGTGCTTGAGCTTGGCCGAGTACTCGGCGCCGACCAATGTTCCTTGGCTTCGTGCACCTGGAACAGCACACGCGGGCGGTTTTAGCGATAGCCAACAAAACAGCGGCACACACACACACACACACACACACACACCGACCAAAGTACATACGCTGAACGTCGAGGAACGGCTTGTACAGATGGAAGGTCATCAATGGATCGGGCAGCTCGCGCAACCAGAGCTTGAGAGCTCCTGATACCGTGTGCACCACCTCGTTCGACAAGTCCCACTCTTCCGGTGGCGCTGCACGAGCCGGCACAAGTCAGCGGTCAACATCGTATCGCTTTCGTTGCTTGCACGGCACGTAGCTACGAACCATTGTTGACCATATCCTTCACGCGCAGCATCTCGGTCTTCTCGCCCGAAATACGGAACAAGCCGTGCGTGCGAGGTCCGTCCGAGTGCTGCAGAAACTCGATAGACTTGAACAGAAACTCGGGAACACCGTCGGGACGACGCTCACGGCCGATCAACTTTGACAGGGCCACGCCAAACACTGACGATCGATCACGATCACAATCGCAGTGAGTGAGAGAATGAATGAACGAGTGAGTGGGTAGGTGAGTGGATGACAGCTACCTTGATGCTTGGTGAGCTTGGCGAGCTCCTTGAGCACTTGCGACATCCACGAGTCGCGCTCCTCCTTCGACTTGGTGACAAAGTTGTACGTATTATGAGGCGACTGTCGCATAGGCAGCAGTACGTCAGTGTCAGCAAATCGTGAGTCACGCTCGTGCGCACACACACTACCTTGACGACAAAGGCCTTAATGTCGCTGGGATCGTCGAGCAGCTCGAGCGACGTGATGGATATCGCCTCCTTGAAGCGGCACTGGTTGCCCTTGCTGCTCGGGCGCGTGACCAGCAGCAGGTCGTTGAAGAAGAAGAGGTGGCGCTTGCTGCCGTTCTGCAGCACGGTGCCCTCGGATACGAGCGTGCGGTCGGGCTTCAGGAGCTCGATGCCATCGGCTCCCGTCAGGCGTCGCTGCACTCCGAGGATCGCCACGATGCTGACGGAACCGGCGAGACTCTGTTGCAAGCTCGCGGCGCGTTCGACGAACACCGAGTGCGCGCGCTCGAGCAGCACCATATCGGTCGAGCCAGGCTCGCAGTTGGCAATGAGCTGCTCGAGCAACGCGTGCGTCTTGGCAATGTACGTGAGCGGCTGCGCCAGGATGTTGGAGAGCTCGCCCATGCTCGGGTGCTTCTGCGCCAACTCGGCGAGGTACGGATTGAGCTTGCCACGCGACTTGACGAGCTTGAGTACGTCTTGCGCGTTCTTGTAGTTGAGCACATATTCGTCGTAGAGCTTGAGCACCGGCGAGAAGTTAATGTACAACTACACGCACACACAGAAGCCAGCGTGTCAGACTACCCCCTCGAGAACCAGCAGCAGCATCATTAGCATCAGTATCAGCATCAGTACCTCTCCGACGCCAGTAACACGCGGCCAGCACGGCAGCAGGTTGCTCATGTGCGCCAGGTGCTTGCGGTGCGCGTTGCGAAGGTCCTCGGCATTCCAAAAGATGTAGCCCAGCTCCTCGTCGGACGCGAGCGACTTGTTGGCGGCGTTGGCGGCGCGCAATGGCAGCAGCACTCGCTGCACCGCGTGGTCGAGTTGCTCAAAGTACTTACGCTCACGCTCGACGATCGTCGCGAACGTGCGGTTGAAGGCGATGCTGCGCGCACGCTCGGCCGCCGAGTTGTGCAGCGCCGCCAGCATCCGGCGCTGAACCAGCCATCGTCGAACGTGCTTCTGGATGCTGCACAGCATGAGTGAGTGAGTGGGTGAGTGGTTGGTTGGGCCAATGCTCTGCTCTCGATTGAGGCTGGGCCGATACGAACGTCGTGGCAGCAACGTGCGGCGTCTGTGACGCGAGGGTTCGCTGCACATCCAGCTGGATCGCTTGCAGAATCTCGCGCTGCTCGGCACTCAGGACCGTCGGTGACTTGGCCGAGAAGCGTACAACTGTCGCAATCACACACACATGGATGCGGGTGAGTATGCCATCGTGATCGCGAGAGCGAGAGAGAGAGAGAGAGAGAGAGAGAGAGAGAGAGAGAGAGCATCGGCAGGCGTGTACATTGGAAGAAGATATCGCTGGTGCCGATCTCGTCAGCTTGTACAAAGTTCAAGAGGTTGATCATGATACGCTCGGCGACGTTCTGCAAGGTAACACAACCGTGTGACTGAGAGATCGATCGAGATATCGAGATATTGATCGATCGATCGAAGGCGACGAACCTCGGGCTGCGGCTTGGCGTACGCCAGCGGGCTCGAGACCGACGGCGCCGAGCGCGTGTACGCGATGGCTCCCGTGCTGACCTCCGACGAACGGCGCGACATCATCTTCATGATCGAGCTGCCGGATCCACGAGCCGGCACCGGTATCGTCAGCGCAGTGTGGCTCGAGTGCTCGGCGATCGATGCCACACTGGCGGAGCGCTCGCGCCCGGCGAACGACGGCATCGACGACGAGTTGCTCGAGTTGCGGAACTCGCTCAGCGTCGTCGTGGCGCGCGTCGCTGGTGCGCTGCTGCCCGCCTCGGCCAGCGCTGAAGGAGGTGCTGCTGCTGCTGCGATCGAGTGTGGCGGCGGCAGGCAGGCGTCGGCGCCCGAGTCGGGTCCCGACACCGTGCTGCTGCGCTTGCGCGGCGCGTGGGCGCGCGGCACCACGGGCGACGTCGACGCCGGGCGCAGGTCCGCGTAGCTGGGTGGCGCCGAGCTCGCGAGGTCGATCTCCTCGATGGCGCCCGCCGTACTCTTGGCGTACATCTGTGCGGCCTTGGCGGCCATGACCTCGAGCTCGAGCTTGCTCTTGGCGACGGGGCGCGACTTGGGCTTGAGCGACAGCACGCGCCGCGGCTTCGAGCTGCGCCGCGCCACGTAAGTATCGCTGCATTCTGTCGTGCTGGTGCGCCAGTGCGTAGGCATAGACAACGAACCTGTCGCCATCTCCGCCATCGCGCGACACGGCAGGCAGCGTGGTCAGCGAGGTCGATCGCAGCGGGCTGCCTCCTGTGGCCGTCGTTGCTGTTGCGGCAGTTGCTGTCGGCCGCCAAGCAGGAACACGTGAACAAGAGAGATCTCGCTCAACACTCGAGTGGAAGGCAGAGAGCGCGTACGCTGCGATGGCTCACTCATGGCGGGTCGTCAGTGGCAGCGGCGAGTGAGCGGTGGGAGACGGCAGCGAGGCAGCAAGCAACAACGATGAGGACGACGATAGAGCTCCCGCCTGCTGAACAGTCGCTGGTCGCTGGGTGTGCTCTTTCGCTCTCTATCGCGCGCGCTCTCTGTGTGTGACCTCACACGCCGCTCTGCCCCTCCATCGGCTGGTGTTGCTGTCATTTACATTGTACACATTTGGATCTCTCTCGCTCGCTCGCTCTCTACACACACGCTATGGCTATGTGCGCGATCGCTTGGGGTCTGGCTGCTCGGCGAGGTGCTCCGACGCTGATCGCTTGCTGCCGACCATCACCAAGGCGCCAATATCACCGGCGGCTGGCTCTTGCGTCGCGAACAGTGGCGTCAACGCCGCGAGTTGCGCCGTGTCACGCGCCGTTGCTGCCCACGGGAAGCTGATGAGCTCGTCCGACGGCCCGAACGACGACGAGTCGAGGAATCCGCCGCCACGATCGTGCTCCACCATCGTCGCTCCCGAGCTGTCGACCGAGAGCGCGCTTGCTGTGGCTCCCACTGCGACCCATGGATCGGGGTCATCGTCCACCAGCGAGCCCAACGAAACGGGAGCTCCCGCTTGCCGATGCTGCTGTTGTTGATGCTGGTGGTGGTGATGATGATGTTGCTGTTGTTGTTGTTGTTGTTGTTGCAAGAAGGCCGTGTCGTGACCTCCGATTGGTAACGGCGGAGCCGTGTGGTGTTGGTGCATCAAGTACGTCGATGGCCCGGGTGTCACACGCTCGATAGTATCCGTCTCTGGCGCACGCAGGTTGACTACTGGGCTCGCTAACGAACTCGGAGACGATGGCGCAAACGGTTGCATCAGCACTCGGGATGACGGTGAAGCGAGTGACGACGATGATGACGACGGAGGAGAGGAGGAGAATGTTGATGGTGGCGCCAAGGGTAGTGGCGGAGACGGCGACGCCGACGCCGCACTGCCGAATGGCGCATTCGTACTCGAAGCAGCTCGTGAGCGTACGGCGCCAGGTGGGAGTGGCAAGAACTTGGCGAGCCGAGCACGAAAGGTGCTCTTTGGTAGCAGGTCCGAGAGCTTCAAGGTGGCGTTCGCGAGATCGAGATTGTTGTTATCGGTGGTGCTATCGCTCGTACTGGCAGTGCCAGTTGTGCTAATCGTGCTACTAGAGTTGTTGTGGTTCAGTCGGCGAGATGGTTGCAAGCCGGCGATCACGGCCAAGGTTTCGGGTATTGACAGTTCGACGCGGTCAAACTGATGAGCCTCCGAACGAGCGAGTGCTACACTCGATCCGCTCGGCAGTGGTGGTGGTGGTGCTAGTGTCAAGGATTCTCGTTGTTGTGCTGTGGGTGCTGCTGCCGCTGTTGGTGTAGTCGGTGCTGATGATGATGGTCTCGGGAACGGCAGCTTCGGTGCTGTCGATGGTATCCGCAGCTGTAGTACGTCGTCGGTGCTCGAGGTGTCGGTGGTGCCGCTGCCTCGAGTGCCGAACATTGATCGGAACTGAAGGTGGCTGGGTCTGAATGCTCTTGGTGGTGATGGAATCGAGGATGGCGGCGGCAGTGGCGGTGGTGGTGGTAGCAGCACGTCGGTGCTTGCCAGTAAACTTCGTAGTGGGTGGTGCGGAGTGGGAGCTGCGGTGGCGCTTGCTGCTGCTGCGGTGATTCGATTGGGAGTCATGACGGTGCCAGTGTCCGATCGGTCGAATGAAGGTGCTGGTGCGATGTTCGACGTTGGTTCGTTGGTAGTTTGCGTAGAGACCAGGCGGTTCTGGAGATGGCGCGTGGCGTTGGTTGGTTGGTGGTGCTCATGAGAGAGCAAGCGCAAATCGTCCATGTCAAAGATGGGCAGCGAGTTGGCTTGGTGGTTGTCGTGCCCAGCCGATGCTTCGTCGTCGGCGATCACGTAGTCGTCGCCGTCGTCATCGTCGTCATCATCACCAGCCATGTCATCATCGTCATCATCGATTTCGTCGTCAGCGTCCTCTAGTTCCTCGATGTGCCGATCGATACAGTGCTCGAGATTGTCATTGTTTGAAGTGGCACGAGTGCGATCGTGCGCAGTCGTGTCGCTGCCCTCACTGGTGTCCGAATCGCAACGAGAGTCATGAGAGTCGGGAGAGCCCGTGCGCCTAAGAATACGCCGCCGAGCATTGATGAACCAGTTGGTAATCTGCGTGCGCGAGAGGCCCGTGGCGCGCATAAGCTCCTCCTTCTCGGCGCTGTCGGGATACGGATGGCGGTAGTGGGAGCGAAGCCACGACAAGAGCGTGCTGCTCACCTGGCGTGAGTAGTTGGTTCGCGTAGCTTTGCTGACCAGAGCGTGTAGGTGTGCTTGAAGAGCCTCGGAGCTGCTGCTGCTGCTGCTGCTGCTGCTGCTGCTGCTGCTGCTCGACGTGCTGGTGCTCGACGTGTTGCTGCTCGAAGTACTGGTGTTGGTAGTGCTGGTGTTAGTGTTGGTGTTGGTGTTGCTCTCGGTCGCGGATGCGTTGGTGATTGAGGCAGCGGCTGCGAGCGAAGGCGACATTGCACGGCTTGACGAAGGTGCCAGATCCGATAGCAAGTGCGTACGCTGCAGCTCCTCGAGCATCGACAAGAGTCGCTGGTCCTCGAGCTGCTGCTCCGAGCGCGGGCGCGCTAGATGCTCGGCAGAGAAGACGGTGCGCAGGCGCTGGCGCACGAGGAGCTGCAGCTGCCGCGTCTGCTGCGCCAGCGTCTGCCACGCCGCCTGTTGCAGCACCTGCTCCTCGATGGCGCGCACCATAAAGTCGTCGAGCTCCTCTTGCTCCTGCCGCTCGAGGCACACCGACTGCGTTTCGCACACGTCGGCACTCGACGGTACATCGCTCTCGAGCATGAGCGGCGCGAGGTCGACCACGAACCCAAGCCCGGCCACGCTGCTCTTCATGAACTCGGCCACCAGCGTCGGCCACAAGCCATGACTCTCGATCGACGACGATGACGAGATCATCACAACCGACGGCGAGGAGGAGGAAGAGGAGGTCGAGGTTGTGGTTGTTGCCGCCGATGCATCCTCGCGCATCATGTCGCAGGCGGCGTGAGGCGGCGCGGGCGGGAGGGCGAGCACAACAAGAACACTGCCGCTGCCGCCATCGCCGCCTTCTTCATCTGCCTGCTCGCCCGCCCTCGCTCGCTGTCTCGCTCGTCGCGCTCTCTCTGTGTCTGTGTCTGTGTGTGCCTGTGTGGGCTATCGGCACTTGCGAGAGACGCCGGCCTCATGGCGGACCGGTCGGGCTCCACCACACCGCCTCCGCCGCCGCTGCTGCTGCAGTCGTCGCGCGGAGGTCTGCGCCACCACCAGGTCGCCACGCACCGCGCGACGCTCGCCGACATGGCGCCCATCTCGCGCGAGGACGCTCTCGCCGCCACTGCTGTCGACCGCCGCGCCACCGCCAGCCCGCCCAATCCGACCGCCACCATGTCGCCCACGTCGCCGTTGTCTCCTCGTGCCATCATCACGCAGCACCGCCCGACCTTCGAGGCGCAATGCCTCGTTGCCGCCGCCGCCGTCACCACTGCTACCGCCACCGTCGTTCCCAAGCCCGACCACTCGAAGCAGCGCTGCAAGAAGGCCGGCATGCGGGCCCAGCGTGCCGCTGCCCATCGGCTGCACTCGTCGTCCGACGACAGCCCGCCACCCACTCGCCGCGCCGCTGCTACTTCGAGTGGCATCGCCTCGAGCACCACGCCGCCGCCAACGACAACCGTCGACAGCCGCAGCGACGATCACGAAGCCTCAGTTGCATCGTCGTCCGATGGTGAGGGTGCTCTGTCGGATGACTACGACGATGACGACGAGGGCGACGAGGACTCTGGCAGCAGTGGCGGCACCTCGGACGACGACGACGACGACGCGGCAACGATGGCGGCGCTGGCGCTGCGACCGCCTCCGCCTCCGCCGACGCTGCTGCGCGGGAGCAGCGACCCCGCGGTACTCCACGCCACAGCAGGCAACGTCGTCGTCGCGGCACCGCCCTCGAGCTCGACCGCTACGCCCACCAAGCGGCATCCGTGGGTTTCGCTCGAGTCTCGCGTCGGCACCAACGAGCCGACGCTCAAAGTCCTCAGCCTCAGCCGCTCGGGCTCGATTGGCGCGCGCCGCCCTGGCGCCATGGCCTCCGGTCTCTCCGACTCGTCGCCTTCGCCAACGACAACGACAACGCCAACACCAGTAGTGGCTGAGGGCGGCGGTCTGGCCGTGGTGCCCAACATTGGCGCCCAGCGTGCGGCGCTGCGACGGTCGACCAGCGAGGTCACGCAGCGCCGCAAGTCGCCGTCGCTCGAGCAGCATCCGCACAACGTTGGTACCAACAGGAGCCTGCTGCGTTCGTCGGGCGAGGCCGTGTCGCGCGAGCCGACGCTACAGCTGCCGCCACCATTGCCTGCCATTCCGTCATCGCAGCTGCCGCCGGTTGCCGAGGCGCTCGCGGCTACGGCTGCCGCTCTCACCTCGCCACGAAGCGCAGCCTCGTCGCCGTCGTTGCTGTCGTCTCCGCCGCCATCTACGACGCCACCCGGCGCTGCGTCGGTCTCGTCGCCGTCGCTGCTCTCTCAGTCGTTGATCCTGGAGGCACCTCGCGTTCGTTCGCCCTCGCCGCCGTCCACGCCAGCACTCGCTGCCACGTCGAATCTCTCGCGCTCGCTGTCCCTCTCGTACGAGCACGAGCACCAACACCAGGAGGGAGAGGCGGCCCACGTCGTCGCGGCGCCACAACCGCGCCCACCGCTCTCGAGCGCCATCGACCTGCCGAGTACCGAAGCGACGCTCATGGCACTGGCCATGTCGTACTCGCGTTCGCTGTCGAACCTCAACTCGCCGTTCTCGTCGCCGCTGCGAGGTATCGCGCCGAACATTCCCGCGTCGCCGGGCATGTTCGCTCCGCCGCCCGCGCCGCCCGCGATGCCTCCGCCTCCGAATTTTGCGGCCGCGCACCTCAAGAACCTCGTCGGCCAGGAGCGCAAGCCCAAGCGCGCGTCGACTCTCGAGAATCTCCGCTCGCCGCTCGACGACTCGCTCGAATCGGCACCCTCCGATCCAATGACGCAAATGTCGCCACGTGGTAGCGGCAGCAGCGCAGCGGCACCGGCCGCGCCACTGCCGCCGCTCACGAGCACGACCTCGTCGACCTCGATCAAACGCAAGGTCGGTCGCGTGATGGGTGGCCTGGTGCGCGGCCGACGGCAGGGCAATCAGCAGCATTCGCTCGGTGACAAGTTTGATCGCTCGGTGCCAGTGGTGCCGCGGCTGGTCGAGCAGTGCGTCGAGCACCTGCTGCAGGTGGGCATGGAGGTCGAGGGCCTCTTCCGCGTCTCGGGCTCGCGTGATCACGTGGCCTCGCTGAGAAAGTGCTTCGAGCGAGGCAAGCAGCCGGTGCTGAGCGACTACCATCCACACGTCGTGGCCGAGACGCTGAAGGGCTTCCTTCGTACGCTACGCGAGAACCACGAGCCCCTTTGTACATTTGAGTTGTATCATGCATTTCTAGAAGCTCTCGGTACGATCTCTCTCTCTCGATCTCTCTCACTCTTTCTTGCATTCGTTACGAGGTGCGCTAACTCGCTCGTCGTTGCACGGCACCACCAGATACGGGAGATAACGCAGCACAAAAAGCAGCCAACCTACGAGCCGTAGTGCACCGCTTGCCACCGGGTAACTTTGTCGTGCTCAAGAAGCTCTCGTATTTATGTCACCTACTCGTACGTCTTCTCTCGCTTCTCTCTCTCTCTCTCTCTCGATTGTGAGTGCGTGGATATGGTCTGACATTGAGAGAGACACAACACAGCCGACACACCAACACAAGAACAAGATGACGTACGCGTCGCTTGGTATCGTGTTTGCACCCAACTTTCTCGAGCCGCCTGAGCTCTCGAACAGCAAGACCGAGGTCGGAGTTCGATTCAGCATCGCGAGCCACGCCGCTGCCATGGCGCAGAGCAACCAAGCCATTCAGTCGGTCTTTGAGAACTATGAAAGCATCTTTGCACCCGACGAGGTACGTTCGTTCGCCCGCTCGTCCATATGGCGCTCCCTCGGCTGACATCAGCGCATCTTAGTCGAGTGCCACGTTGGCGGTCGAGCCCGAGTTGCACAAGTTGATGAAACGAGCCACGCTGAAGCTCGCGCGCAACCTCTTGCTCGAGCTCGAGAACCAAGACGTCGAGGAGGACAAGGAGTACCGCGCCACGACCGCCATCGCCATCGTGAACGACCACAGTAGCATCGGAGCGCTGCAACTATCACCGCGTTACTCCTCGTCGGTGCTGCAGTCGGCCGTCTTCCCACCCAAGCAGCACCACCACCACCACCAACCACGTCCCAAGATCTTCTCCATGTACGAGACGCCGGCGCCCATCACGCCGCCACCGCTGCCGCCCAATAGCTCGCCTGCACCGCCGCCGCCTGTCGCAGCCATACGACCGGCGTCTGGCTCGCTCTCGGACATGAGGATCAAGTACCACGACGAGGACGGAGAGCACGCTGACGGCGACTCGCAAGCCACCGCGGCACAGCTGCAGCAACAACAGCGCCTTCGGGCTCTCGCCTTCCTGCGACAACAGATGGAGAGCAGAGCCAATCGGCGCTCGGCGCTGGTGCGTGTGATCGAGGACGGCGACGGCGATACACCGCTGCAGTCGGTGCTCACGGCACCAGCGCCGCCGCCACCGCACCTGCCGTCGCCGCTCGCGCCGCCGACATTCGCACTGGCGGCACCAGCGCCACCAGCAGCCAAGCCGCCGCCGCTCGTGCCGCCCTTGTCGCTACAACCTGAACAGTGAGCAGCAGTAGTGAGTAGTCTCGTGCCATGTACTCGTACCCACATCATTATTTATTGAATCGAATGGTTCATGCGCATTCAATCGATGGTGATCCTTCACGGCGTGAGTAGGAGGCGAGAATCGGCAGCGAGGTCACTCGAATACCGCGTGGTGCTCTGCTGCTGCTGCTTCAGTCGCCTCGCTCCTCTCGCTCTCGTGCACGCACTCTCTCGCTCCCACCCACTCGCTCCCTCGCTCCGAGATGGCCCACTCGATTCCGGTCCACGAGGTCGCCACGGCGCCGATCGCAGGCCAGAAGACCGGCACCAGCGGCCTGCGCAAGAAGACGGCCGAGTTCCGCAAGCCGCACTACCTCGCCAACTGGATCCAGTCGCTGCTGCTCACGCTGATGCCCGACGTGGTCGGCAGCACGCTCGTGGTCGGTGGCGATGGTCGCTTCTGGAACGACGCCGCGGTCGACATCATTGCGCGCATCGCCGCCGCCAACGGTGTCGCCAAGCTGCTGGTCGGCCGCAACGCCATCCTCTCGACGCCCGCCGTCTCGAGCATCATTCGCCGTCGCCATGCCTTCGGTACGTGCGCGCTCGCACGCTCTCGCGCTCGCTGGCACGCCTGCTAACGAACGCCCATCTACGTGCCTTCGACACATACACGCCATCTCTCTCTAGGTGGCATCATCCTCACGGCGAGCCATAACCCGGGAGGCGAGAACGCTGACTTTGGCATCAAGTACAACTCGAGCAATGGTGGTACGAGCGAGCCATCGTGCGCCACACTCTCATAGTCACATTCTCACGGCTCGTTCGAACAGGACCGGCTCCCGAGAGCATCACTGACAAGATCTTTGTGCACACCGAGAGCATCACGTCGTACAAGATTGCCGGCGAGGAGCTCAAGGTACGGCACGCCCGACTGCAACGACACGACCTTCCTACCCGCTCACGAGCATCATCACTATGATGACTACGGGCACAGTTCGATCTCGCCAACACTGGCTCGTTCTCGTTCGATATCGAGTCGGTCGGCAAGTTCGAGGTCGACGTGATCGATAGCATCGACGACTACGAACAGACGCTCGCGGGCGTCTTCGACTTTGACGCCATCCGCTCGTACACGACGCGCGCCGACGTCAAGTTCAAGTTCGACTCGCTGCACGGCGTCACGGGCCCGTACGCGCGCCACATCTTTACGCACCTGCTCGGCGTGCCCGAGTCGGCCATCTCGCACGGCGACACGTTGCCGGACTTTGGCGGATTGCACCCGGACCCCAACCTCACGTACGCCGAGGAGCTCGTGCACCACATGTACTCGGGCGAGTACGACTTTGGCGGAGCTTGGGACGGCGATGGTGTATGTACCTCAAGCAACCTGGTTGCAACCGCGCAATCATCGTCATTCGTCATTCGTCATTGTATTGATGTGAGGCACATGTGCATTGCTCTCATTACAGGATCGCAACATGATCCTCGGCAACAAGTTCTTCGTGACGCCGTCGGACTCGGTTGCCATCATTGCCGCGTACGCCAAGTTGGCCATTCCCTACTTTGCCGCTGGCGTTACGGCCGTCGCTCGCTCGATGCCAACGAGTGCCGCTCTCGATCGGTTCGTCTTGTGTGCTTTCGTGGCGTTGCATTGACGTGAAACACTCATGGATTGCATTGTATCGCATTGTATTGAGTACAGTGTCGCAGAGAAGCTCGGCCTCAAGCTGTACGAAGTGCCCACCGGCTGGAAGTTCTTTGGCAGCATCATGGACCACTACGAGGCCGCCAAGACACCGAACGTCATTTGTGGCGAGGAGAGCTTCGGCACCGGCAGCGACCACGTGCGTGAGAAGGACGGCATCTGGGCCACGCTCGCGTGGCTCTCGATCCTCGCGTACCGCAACCGCGAGCCGGGCTCGCGCGTCACGGTGGCCGACATTGTGCACGAGCACTGGCGCGAGTACGGCCGCAACTACTACTCGCGTTACGACTACGAGGAGGTCGATGCGCAGGCCGCCAAGGACCTCATGGCGCACCTCGTGTCGCTGCAGGCCGACGCCGTCGGCAAGCAGCTCGGACCCTTCACGGTCGCGGTAGCCGACGAGTTCAGCTACGAGGACCCGTACGAGAAGAGCGTCACCAACAACCAGGGCATCCGCTTCATCTTCTCGGACGGCTCGCGCTTCGTCTTCCGCCTCTCGGGCACCGGCTCCTCGGGCGCCACCATCCGCCTGTACCTCGAGCAGTACAAGGGTCCCGAGGCCGACCACTCGGTCGATACGCAGGTGGCACTCAAGGACCTCATCAGCGTCGCGCTCGAGCTCTCGCAGATTGAGCGCTTCACTGGCCGCAACGCGCCGACCGTCATTACCTAAGGCATTGACGATGCGACGAGCTCGCTCAAGTGCTCTTGCCCCCTTACGCTAGTTATCCACCTATCTATCTCTTTCCTTGCGCCTCGTTCATTCATTCATTCGTTCGTTCGTTCTATCCGTTTCTGTCGCACTCACAAACCATTAAATCCTTTGCCGTTCTTGATCTTCTCGATCACCACTGTTGATTCATTGATTTGGTGATTGAAGCTATCAAACTGCTGGCATTGTGGCGTTGAGAGAACAAGAACACTAACTAACACTCGCATCTATGGGACTCCTCCTGTCGGCAGAGAGTTGAGCAATCGCTGGCTTGCTTACTTGCCAGCCATCGCGTGCAGCAGTGGCACCAAGGTCGGGCGTCGCAGAATCGGGCGATCGATTCCGAGCAGCCAACGCGTGAACATGTGCGGCTGCTGGTCGTAGTTGTAAATCAGAATGCCCGACGACAGCACCAAGGTCGACCAGCCGACGAAGGCGTTCGGAACCACGAGCTTGCGCTTGCGCAAGATGCGGTAGATCGTATCGAGCGCGTACGTGGCAACGTAGCCCGCAAGCTCGACACGACGGCTATGGTGCAGCCAATGCAGCCAATGCGCATGAGATGCCGCTCTCGCACTGCCTCGACGCACACACGCACGCAACGCATACCTGGGACGCTCGATCAGTGCAGCCAGTCCAGCCGATAGCGTGTGGACGTAAAGCTTGAAGCGAGTGATTTGCGGGAAGGCTCGGTACATATAACATCCGGTACAAAAGGCAAGCATACAATACAAGGCCAAAAACGAGGTCGAGCGCACGAGGTTGACCACAAAGTCGCGCAACGACTTTCGCGTCGAAAGGGCGAGCATGATGATCGATAGCGGCACGTAGACCTGTGGAGTGCCACCAGAAGCAGCAAGCCGATGGTCAGCGTATCTCAATCTCGGTGGTGATGGTCGTCATGGGCGTGTATGCTCGCTCCGCAGCGTACCTTGAGTGCTCGACGGAAGCCTTGGAGGAAGTAAACAAAAATGTGCGTCTCGCACGACAATCCAGGATGGAGATCGCCGCAGATCGTCAATGGCAGCTTGCGCAATCGCTTCATGGTGGCTATCGGGCGCATCGGTTCGATGGCACGAGAGCGAACGTGCGGCAGCTCGGTGAGCGAGCGAACTTGCACGTATTGATTGACAGCAGCTGCACTCGGGTCGTGGCCGCGTACCTGGCGATTGGCCGCCGTGGTGATCGAGAAACTTGAGATATGCTGGATCGAGTTCATCGGGTGCCACGATCCACGAGCTACTCGCAGTATACAAACAAACCCAGCCAAGCCAAGCCAAGCCAACCAGAACGAGTGAGAGAGCGACTTGAAATGCCGAGCGAGCGGCCCAGGGCCTCTGGATACGCCGCGAACCGACGCCACACCCTAATCACATGCCGACCTCCCTCTCTCACGCTCGCTCGCACGCTCGCAGTACCTGAGGATCTGCGACGAGGCGAGACAGAGGACGACCACCGGCAGACCCGGGAACTCCCACTTGGCCGGGTAGATGGCGCGAACGGCGCGCACCAGCGTCCACAGCACAAAGAGTCCGTTATGGATCGAGTGGTCGACCGAGAGCGCCACGACGGCCGCCAGTGCGCCGCCGATACCGTGGCGATACTTGCGCAACAGGCTCTTGAATAGCGCCACGCTCCACTGCGACGGAGGCGTGCGCAGCAGCGTGCGCATCGGATGCTCCTGCATCTTGGTGGCGGCGGCATCGGACGGCGAGCGCGACGCCGAGCCCGCGGTCTCGGTTGCAGCTACGCCTTCAGGCGCATGGGTGGCGGCCGCCGCTGGCTTGGTGGCCTTGGCGCTCTTGGGCAGCAGCTGGCCGAGCAGGCGGTCGGCGAGGCGCACGGTGGCCACGTACAGCGCCACCGACAACGACCTGCGCGGCAGCTGCTCCGAGACACGTCGCCGCAGAAGAGCGAACGGGATAAAGTACACGGCGAAGCCTAGGAGCAGGAGGTGTTCGAGAGTGAGCCACGAGCAAACGAACAGGAGCGAGGGTAGATGGCGACAGCGACAGCAGCAGCAACAGCAACAGCTGTAGCAACAGCAGCAGCAGCACTCTCATGCGCGGTCGCTGAGATATGAAGAGCAGCCAGCAGCAGCGGTTGTTCGTAAAGGTCGCGCCGCGACGTACGCGCCAATCTGCCGCCAAGCACTCACATGCTGTGCGCAGCGCAACAGCCTCAAATCTACCTCCCATACAACCGCCTCGACTGTCGCTTGCCACCGCGCCACCGCAGCCGCCCGCAGAGAGCCACCCGCCGCCACCAAGAACAAGCACAAGCAGAAGAAGCAGAGCGTTACAAACCTTTGCCGGCACCGCGCAGCGAATAGATCAATGCGTCGAGCACCGTCGAGCCGGTGTCGGGGTCCCACCACGGCCTCGCAGCGAGCTCGACCTTGGCGTCGGCGGCGCGGGTCGACATGGCCGATGCGTGGTGGTGGTGTGGACGGCGCGAGCGAGACAGCAGCAGCGAGCAAGTGAGCGACGCAGCAGCGGCGGGAATGAGCGCCACCCCAACCTCACCTCTCACCGCGAGAGAGGTACGGTCCGTCTGCCGTCGCACACAGCCGGCACGCACTGGTGGCTGGCTCTCCCACCTCCAAGATCGGGCCTTCGAACGAGTCTGCGTGGTTTCGAGAGTGAGCTCGAGTCCAGTCCAGTTGGTCGGCCGGTGGTCGTTACTAAGAGCAGCACGACGAGCAGCGCCTCGGTCACGGTGACGCAGCCTCTCTTCCCTCTGCTTCCTCTTGTTGTTGCTTCGTCGCCCACCGCACGCCACTCCCTCCCTCTCACTCCCTCTCTCTCGCCCAAACACCACCAATCATCATCAGTCACTGTAGCAATCATGGGCGACTCGCGTTATTCCTTCTCGCTTACGACCTTCAGCCCGTCGGGCAAGCTGGTGCAGATCGAGTATGCGCTGCAAGCTGTGTCGGGAGGTCACACGGCCATCGGTATCAAAGGTATTTGATGATGTATCTCGTTGATGATGTATCTCGTTGATGATGTATCTCGTTGATGATGTATCTCGTTGATGATGTATCTCGTTGATGCTGTATCTCGTTGATGATGTATTTGATGATGTATCTCGTTGATGATGTATCTCGTTGATGCTGTATCTCGTTGATGATGTATCTCGTTGATGATGTATCTCGTGATGTATTTGTTGATGATGTATCTCGTTGATGATGTATCTCGTTGATGATGTATCTCGTTGATGATGTATTTGATGATGTATCTCGTTGATGATGTATCTCGTTGATGCTGTATCTCGTTGATGATGTATTTGATGATGTATCTCGTTGATGCTGTATCTCGTGATGTATTTGTTGATGATGTATTTGATGATGTATCTCGTTGATGATGTATCTCGTTGATGATGTATTTGATGATGTATCTCGTTGATGATGTATCTCGTTGATGCTGTATCTCGTGATGTATTTGTTGATGATGTATTTGATGATGTATCTCGTTGATGATGTATTTGATGATGATGTATTTGATGATGTATCTCGTTGATGACGTTCTACTTACCACCACGAAACTGCACAGCCAAGAACGGCGTCGTGATCGCCACCGAGAAGAAGCTGGCCGAGCTCATTGACCCGTCGTCGATCCAGAAGATCAACAACCTTACTCCGCAGGTCGGTGTGGTGTACGCTGGCCTTGGAGCCGACTCGCGCTTGCTCGTGCGCAAGGGTCGCAAGCAGGCGCAGGTGTACCTTCGACAATACGGCGTACGTGTGTCGCGCGATGCAGAACGCACTCGATCGGTCGGCGTGGGATGGCTCACGCTCGCGTGCGAACACAGGAGCCGATTCCGGTGCTCCAGCTGGTGCGCGAGCAAGCGGCCGTCATGCAAGAGTTCACACAGTCCGGGTGCGTAGTGTCGACGCGCCGTGCGTGCCCGCCACCGTGAGCAAGCTCACTCGGCCGACTGACGTTGCTTCGTTGCTCCAGAGGCGTGCGGCCATTTGGCGTCTCGCTGCTGGTGGCTGGCTACGACGACAATGGACCTCAGCTGTACCAGGTCGACCCGTCGGGCTCGTACTGGGCTTGGAAGGCGAGCGCCATCGGCCGTGGTAGCCCGGCTGCCAAGACCTTCCTCGAGCGAAGGTACCGTCGGAACACTGCGCTGCGCTACAGCACTACAACTGCTGCGGCATCATCAGTCGCTGACTCCCGCCGCCTCACGTAGATACCAAGATGACATTGAGCTGCAAGATGCGATCCACACGGCAATCTTGACACTGAAGGAGGGCTTCGAGGGTCAGATGACCGAGGAGAACATCGAGGTTGGCGTCGTGGGCGAGGACCGCGTCTTCCACACGCTCAGCACCGCCGAGCTGCGCGACCTGATCTCTACCATCCAATGAGAGAGCGAGTAGAGCGCCTGCGCTACGTGACCCACTCACTCACTCTCACTCTCTCACTAGAGCACTCTCGTGCACCAGCACACGTTGTTTGTGAAGATCACGCACCCATACATACCACCAGTCCCCCTCACAATAAACAAGTCGACAAGAACAGCGCCACGTGGCTCTCGCTCGCTCGCGTTCGTGTGTGTGTTGCTTCTTCGCCTGCTCTCGCGCGTGTGGCTGCTGCTGCTTCACACGCAGCGACCCTGCCACCTCAAATGTCGGAGCTTCGAAACCGTCGGAGCACCTCGACGACGAGCCCGCACTCACCAGCTGGCCCGCCGCTACGGCCGAGTACCGTTGCCGCCGCTGCCGCCACGCCGCCACCGAAGGCGTCGGCAGCGTACCAGTACTGGATCACTCGCGACGTGTTCGTGCGCGGGCTCGGCCTCGTGCTGCTGTTCGCCTTCCTGTGCGCCTTGTTGCAGCTGGTGCCGCTCGTGGGCGAGCACGGCCTGCTGCCGACGCGCTTGCTGCTGAGCCATGTGCGGCAGCAGCACGACATCTGCGCCGACACGGCGGCCGCCGGCAGCCTCTCGAACCTGAACCTCGACCGCGCCTCGGGCTTCGTGGCGCGCTCGACCTCCGACGTGCGCTTCAAGGCCTCGGGCGAGTGGTTCGAGTACGACTTGGAGCGACAGCCGCAGGCGTGCTCGTGGAGCCACTACCTCGATGCGATGCTCGTGCTGCCGACGCTGCTGTGGCTCGACTGCTCGGACGTCGTGATGTACGCGCTCGCAGCCACGGGTCTCGTGCTGAGCCTGCTGCTGGTGCTGGGCTTCTTGCATTGCTCGCTCGTGCTGGCGCTGCTGTGGATCCTCTACACGTCGCTCGTCAACGTCGGCCAGGAGTTCTACATGTTCGGCTGGGAGAGCCAGGTGCGTGCCAAGTGAGTGAGTCAGTGAGTGAGTGATTGAGTGTGTGATGCTGACGACGACATCGACGACCCCAGCTGCTGGAGACCTTGTTCTTGGCCATCTGGATGGTGCCGCTATGGAGCTTCTCGGACACGATGCCACGACATTATCCGCCGTCGACCATTCTGGTGTGGTTGAGTCGTTGGTTGATTGCTCGCATCATGCTCGGGGCTGGCTTGATCAAGGTACCCTCGAGTGAGCGAGCTTCAATGGCTGGGTTGCAGTGGATTGTATTGATCTGTTCAAGTGCCATCGTAGATTCGAGGAGACTCCTGCTGGTCGGACCTGACGTGCTTGTACTATCACTACGAGACGCAGCCGATGCCGAACCCGCTCTCGCGCTGGCTGCACTTCCTGCCACGCGAGGTGCTGCGCGCCGGCGTCATGGTCAACCACGTGGTGGAGCTCGGCGTGCCGCTGCTGTCGATCATCTCGCTGCGACACGTGCAGTATCTCGTCGGCATGGCGTACGTCGCCTTCCAGCTGCTGATCATCGCGAGCGGCAACCTGTCGTTCCTCAACCACTTGACCATCCTGCCGGCGCTCTTCTGCTTCGACGACGCCTTCTTCCTCTTCTGGCTGCCGTGTTTGCGCCGCCGCTGGGAGGAGGCGGCGCTCGATGAGCCCGACGACACGACCGAGGTCGAGTACGAGGTGATCGAGAGCGCGTCGAGGAAGGCGCCGCTCGCCGACGCCGAACATGATGAGTTCCTCGAGGTGCGCGAGGAGGTCATCAAGGAGCGCTTCGAGGCACGCTACTCGCTGCCGCGGCCGCATCGCCGCCGCACATGGCTGCAGCTCGTGCTGCACGTGTCGCTGCTGTGTACCGTGGCGTACCTGAGCATCGCACCGGTGCAGAACCTGCTCGACTCGGAGCAGAGCATGAACCGCTCGTTCGACGTCTTTCGCATCGTCAACACGTACGGCGCCTTCGGCAGCGTCGGCATCATCCGCCAGGAGGTCGTCGTCAAGGGCACCAACGCCACCGAGCCGACGCGCGATGCCTTGTGGCTCGAATACGAGTTCCCGTGCAAGCCTGGCGACCCGACACGCAACAGCTGCATCGCGGCGCCATACCACTACCGTCTCTCGTGGCAGCTTTGGTAATGCGCACTCGCACTCAGTAACACGCTCGCTCACTCACTCACTCACTCACTCACTCACTCACTCACTCACTCACTCACTCACTCACTCACTCACTCACTCACTCACTCACTCACTCACTCACGCACTCACTCACTCACGCACTCACTCGTGTCTGTTTCGTGGACATAGGTTCGCTGGCTTCTCACCTCCGAGGCGAACGCCATGGCTGGCGCACTATCTGACCAAGCTGCTCGCTGGTGACTCGAACGCCCGCAAGCTCCTGTCGTACGACCCGTTCGGACCAGACGGACGGCCACAGTGGATCAAGGTCGAGCGCTACAACTACAAGTTCACGCCGCTGGCGAACTCGACGCACGTGTGGGAGCGCACGTTTGACGAGCTCTACTACGAGCCGTTCTCGCTCGCATCGGACTTTTTGCACTCGTACCTGCGTAAGCAGCAGTGGCCGCTGCCCGACATCGACACGATCGATCGGCCATTCGGTGCCGACTAACCGCACCAGCCAACCAGCGAACCAACGGACCCGAAAACATGAGCAAGAGAGAGAGAGAGAGAGAGAGAGACGGACACGGTCGAGTAGTCTGTGAGAGTGTACTTTTGCAAGCCTGAACGAATAGCAGGAATGATCCGTATGTACAATCGATCGTCCTCCTGAGCCAATCATTCAAGCGAGAGAGAGAGAGAGAGAGAGATGGGGGTTTGCTCCACAACCACGAGCAGCAATGATCTCTGAAGGTCGCTCGCTCTCTACGCCATGCCCATCTCGGCCTGCAGCCTCGCCAGCGCAGCCTCCTCGTCGCTCTTGCTTGGCAGCGGTACTCGCGGAACAGATGGCACTGTCGTCGACAAGCACGTTGGTGAGTACGCACGCCGAATGCCAAATGCAACCAAGGGAGAGCGAGAGCTTGCATACTCGAAGGAATGAACGGCTCGGGCTCAGGAGCCACGTGTACAGCAGCGGGTGGTGCGTGGACCTGCTGCTCCTCCTCAGCTTGCGCGAGCAGCTCGTCGAGCTCGGCAGCCAGCTCGTCCTGTATGACCACACCGTGAGCCATGACGCAACAGGCGAACGAACGAGCGAGCGTGCAGTAGTACCTCATCGTGCACCTGCGTGCCAAGCGGTGTCGTGATAGCGTCCTGGATCTCCTGGAAGGTTTCGACGCCCTCGCGGATGTCGTCCATCGTTGCGTCGACGCGATCGATCGACCTGCACGAATCAGAGCGCGCGCGGCGGTGTGAGTCGTTTGAGCACGAATACGATCTACTCGAGCACGGCTGCATCGACGTACATCTGGTTGTTCTTGAGGAAGGACGAGGCCTTCTTGTAGACCTCCATGGTGCGCTGGTTCATCTCGGCGGCGGCAATCTGTGACTTGAGCTCCTCGAGGTTGTCCATGATCGAGTGGATCGACTGGATCTGACGCTCGTAGTTCTTGACCTTCTTCATGGCGCGCATCGAGACCGAGAGGTTCTTCTTGCCGTTGGCGAGAATGATGGCCTTCTCCTCCTGGATCTTGTGCTTGTAGTGGTCCTCGCGCTTGGTGAGCTCCTCGCAGTTGGCCGTGAGCTCGGCCAGCACCTCCATCACCGACGGAGCCTTCTTGGCTTTGGCGAACAAGCGCGACATTGTGAGAGAGGGAGAGAGATCAAGAGAGAGATCGAATGAGTGGAAAGGAGGTCTTCCTGCTTGCAGAACAGCACTACGATCCACGACCCAACGAGAGAGCGAGCGATTGAGCGATTGAGTGGGAGCGAGAGGGGGAGATTGAAGATATCGAGAAAGCAACGAGAGATCGAGATGGTGCACGTAAGGCGCCGCCTGAGCTCGCCTCGTATTTATGGTGCATTTTCGCTTTCGTCGTCTCTCGTCTTCTCGCGCTCGCTGCGCCGCTCCTCCTCCACCGCCTCCTCCTGCGACCATGAGCGGCAAGAACGAGGCCAAGTTGTTGCAGTGCGCCGCCAAGGGCGACTCTGCTGGCGTCAAGTCTTGCATCAAGAAGGGCGGCCTCGATATCAACTGCACCGACGAGCAGGGCCGCACGGCGTTACACCTCATGGTCAAGGTACGTGCTCGATTGCGTCATCTCTTGAGTCGTCATCGGTACACCGCTGGCTCCCGCCGCCATCTGACTCCCCCAACGCACGCCTGCTCTTTGTCTCTGGTTGGCCTTTGTACGCGCAGGCTGGCAAGGACAAGGTGGTGGCGCTGCTGGTCGAGTCCAAGGCCAACGTGCGCGCCGAGGACGCCAACAAGGACACGCCGCTCCACTACGCCGCTCGCGCCGGCTTCGACGTCATCGCCGACACGCTGTGCAGCAAGCTCACGCCGGCCGACATCAACGCCGTCAACAACGACAAGCAGACGGCGTTCCATCTGGCGGCCGTCCACAAGAACTTTGACGTGGCCGAGTCGCTGATTCGCCACGGCACCGACTCGGATCTCATGGACTCGCAGGGCAAGACGCCGTTCGAGCTCATCGACAACAACGACATCAAGGAGCGCCTCGTCAAGCGCCTCAAGGCGCGCGAGCTCAAGGACAAGGAGGAGAACTCGAAGCTCTTTGACGGCGCGGCGCAGGGCGACATGGTCAAGGTCTTTCAGTGCCTCGCCATCATGACCGCCACCGCCGCCATGACGGCCGCCATTCCCGGCTCGGCCACCACGGCCACCACGCTCAAGACCAACGAGTCCACCAACATCATCGACGGCAACGCCGGCAAGCTCGTCATCCGGCCCGAGCTCATCAATGCCAAGAACGAAGAGGACCAAACGGCGCTCTTGCTAGCTGTGAATGGCCAGCAGCCTCAGGTTCGTTCAAAGCGATGGTGCGCTCACTCATTCATTCGCTCTCTCAATCCTGATCGACCGCATCGCAGATGGTTGGCGTGTTGCTTGACCGAGGCGCTGACGTCAATGTTACCGATCGATACGACCGCACGCCACTGCATCTGGCGTGTGCCGAGGGTGACGAAGAGATGGTCAAGTTCTTGCTGAAACGCGGTCGTGCCAATCCTGTATGTCGCAAATTGTCACGACCTTGCCGCTGTTGCTGTGCTTGCTGGCGCCGCTAACATACATCCACGTCATTCGGCAACTCAGCAAATGCCCGATAGCCGTGGACGCACTCCGCTGCACGATGTTTCTGAATGGGGTCGAGTGGGAATCATGGAGCTTCTCCTCGCCCTGAACGAGGTCGACGTGGCTACTGCCGTTGCACAGCCACTCTCGCCCGGCCGCCCCGCCTCCTCTTCCGGTGCTGCTTCGACGTCGTCATCGTCATCGAGTTCAGGCGCCATCCGCTTCTCGGACAAGGAGAGCGTGGCAATCATCATCGACGAGGATGACGACGATGCCACTGCGACGCTCAAGATCGAAGACGTGCCTCCACCGCTCACTCCGAGCGTATCAAGCTTCCCGCCACTGCCGGTGATCGTGTGCGAGTCCTCGGCACCTGCTGCAGCCGCTGCTCCTGCTCCTGCTGCTGCTCCTGCTGCTGCTCCGCGACCGATACCGACCCCAGCCGGGGCACGTCCTGCGCCTGCCGTGCCAGGAGCCGCCGGTAGAGCGTTTCCACAGCGCCCGCCTCCTGCAGGCCCTGGTGCACCGCAATTGCCGCCGCGAACACCCGCCGGTGGACCGCCAGCGCCTCAGCTGCCGCCGCGAGGTCCAGGCGCCGCCGCTGCGCTCACGATGGGCCAACGTCCCGCCACGCCGCAACTTCCACCGCGTGGCGCGGCACTACCCGAGCCGCGCTCGCTGCCGCCTGCGCCAAGCCCACCGTCAGCCGAGCGTCCGGCACCGGCGCTACCACCGCGTGGCATGCCTGCGCCTCCACCGCGTGCGCTCGGAACCGCGCCTGCACCGCCGCCTGGCGTCGCTCCACCGCCTGCGCTGCCGCTGCGTACACCTGGCGACGCTTCGGGCTCGCCCGTTCCGCCACAGCGCGGTCGTGCACCGGCAGTCTCTGCTACACCACTGCCCTCGCAGCCAAGGGTGGTCGACATTGACGCAGCCGATAATCAAGGCCAGACTCCGTTGCATCTCAGCGCAAAGCAAGGCCGCAAGCGGGCAGTGCACTTGCTGTTGACCAAGTACGATATGCGCTCGTCCATTCATTCGTTCGCTCATTCATTCATTCATTCATTCACTCACACATTCATTTCGCTCTACCAGAGGTGCTCGAGTCGATGCTTGCGATCGTGAAGGTCGCACGCCTCTGCATTGGGCTGCGTACTGGCAACGCCTGCCAGTGTGCGATTTGCTTCTCGCTGCTGGCGCCAACATTGACGCACTCGACGGTGATGGCTGCACGCCGCTCATTCTCGCGGTCCAGCTGCAGCGCCAGGTGGCAGCACAGCTGTTGATTCATCGCCGTGCCGACGTGAATCTCGCCCATCGCCGCACCAAGCAAACGCCACTGCACTACGCGATCGAACTCGGCCAATCGGCCGTGGTCGACGCGTTGTCGAGTGCCGGCGCGGACGTGACGCTGAAGGATAGCCGCGGTAAGACGCCTGCTGAGATCGCTCCGCCCGCCATGAAGCCGCTGCTCGAAAAGGCCAAGAAAGGTACACGATAGCGAGAGCGAGAGCGAGCCATCGAAACCTCTTCCACTTGCTAATCAATGCCGCCTCTCCTCCGCTTCACTCCACCTCCACCACAGCGGCCGAAGCTGCGCGTCTGGCGCAGGAAGAGGAACGCAAGCGCCAAGCAGCGGCTGATCGCGAGCGCGTTGCGGCACAGGCCGTCAACATGATCGAAGCCGCTGGTAACAACGACCAACGCACCGTGACGTCGTTTCTCGACCTTGGCTGCGACATTGCTGCCACGTCGAGCAAGTTCTCGACCGACGACGAGGGAGCCTTCACGGCACTGCATCTCGCGGCCAAGAACGGCCACGCGGCCATGGTGGCGTTTCTGCTATCGCGCAACGCGCCGCTCGAGAGCCGCTCTTGCAAGACCGCTCCGCTGCACCTCGCTGCCTCGCACGGCCATGCACAAGTGGTGCGCGCGCTCGTCGACGCCAACGCCTCGTTCGACTCCAAGGACACGTTCGGCTCGACACCGCTCCATTGCGCCGCCATGGACGGCAGGGACGAGATCGTCGAGCTGCTGCTGAGCCTCAACGCTCCGGTCGACCCGCTCGACGACCAGCAGGACACGCCGCTGCACGGTGCTGCGCTCAAGGGCCACGCGTCCATCGTGCGCATCTTGTTGGCAGCGAACGCCGATCCGAATGCGGTCGATGCCGAGGGCCAGATGCCGATCGACTGGGCCGAGCTCAAGGGACACAAGGACGTGATTGCGCTGCTGTCGTGAGTGCCGTCAGACTCCCGGCTGCGACATATTGGCCATGTCTATACACACACACGCCTCATACACCTCCACGCATATCCACGCATACTCATCTGTGCTTCTAGTTGTACTGCTGCCGCTTCATAAATATCTGTACTCGTACAAGATGCTCCGTGTTGTAGCTATCCCACAGCCCTCCCGCATGTTAATACAACTCGCCATCATCGACTCGCGCCGAGTACTGCTGCCCCATCAGGGCCGTGTCGATGTAGTGCAGCACTTGGTGCAGCCGCTTCTTCTCGGTGGCGACGATGAAGCGCGCCATTCGGATGCGCCCGTGAGGATCGTCGCTGGGCGTCTCGGAGCCGTCGGTCCACAGCAGTGCGTGCTGCTTGTTGACGACGAGCTTGCGGCAGAGCTCGAGCGCCTCGGGAGTCGCGACGCGAGGGTGTTGGAACAGCTGCGCGGCCGAGAGCTGCTTGTCGCGCAGCAGCTCGGCGATGGCCTTGGCGGCAGCGTCCGATCGTGCCGACACGATGGCAGCAGCGGCCACCAACGTGCCCGGAGGCTCGGCCTTCTCGGTCCAAACCACCTTGCTGCACCACAAGTGAGCGAGTGAGTGAGTGCTCCAGTTGGGTGAGCGAGAGCTCGAGTGCGTACTGCATCTGCGCCGGAAGGAGAGCTCGCCTGCTCTCGGGCGCCTCGAGCGCCGGTGATGGCACGTAGACGCCGTCGTGTCGTGTGTCGCGTTCGACCACGTAGCCATAGTCGAACAGCAGCCGCGAGTTGTCGAGCCGTCGGCCGTAGCGCGAACACACCTCCTCGCCGGCTGCGATGCGTCGCGACGCGAGGTACCGCAGCTCGGAGCCGGTGTTCGACGCCACGACCGGCACCTCGGCATCCGGCAGGTCGGGGTCGCAGTTGTTGGCCATGTCTGCGATCGGCACCATGGCGCCCTGTGCGCCACCGGCATTCTTGATGGCGAATGCACGCGACCATATCATCTGTCGAGAGAGAGGCCGCATGAGAGAGGGTGCTCGTTCATCCGATGGCGCATGTATGTACCGATAGCGCCCACATCCAGTCATCGAGCGAGACCGAGTACTCGTCGAACTCCTCGCTCTCGAGCACCTTGGACACCAGGTCGCGGTAGGACTTGAGCACCGTGGCCTTGCGCTGCCTCGTGTGCTCTGCGACACTCTCGCGTGTGAGCTCGCGCTCGATGCGACACCGATCGACCACCGGCCTCGACGTACCATACAAGGTCGTGCCACGCAGCTGCTCGAGCTCATCGTCGCTCCAGAACAGTGGCGTGTTGACCGTGCGAGGCAGCACGTCGATGTACGGCCGCCAGTACGACTGCTCGCCTTGCAGCCTGCAGTACAACAGGAACAGCGCCTGCGCGTGTGACGGCGCCATCAGCAAGCAAGCCAGCCATGGTTGTGCACTCGGCGATCACCGGCTCTCGTAGTACCATGGCATTCGAGTGTGTGATGCGTTGGCTCGATACCAGATATCCGATCGGAGACTCGAGCACGGTCTCGTGTGAGATCATGCTCGCTACCGGTATCGACAGAATCAGCTCGCCTTTCTATCGACAAGTAACGTGCGTGAGTGTCAGTGCCATGCATTGAATGCAACCGCATGGTTGGCGCCGCGATGAGACCTCGATCGGAGCGTGTGCCACAAGTCCACGAAGCTGCGTCGCGCTGTCGAGCAGCTGCACCGAGATGGACGGCATCTCGATCTCGAGCGCGCTCACGACCCACGAGCTGAACTCGGCGAGCGCCTCGTCGTGCTCGTCGTTCTCTGCCACGACTGACATGGCGACCGCTGCGCACAATATCACGACGCCCAACAACCACGTCGGAGGAGACGAGGCGCGACGTGTGAGGCTTCTCATGCTGCTGATGCTGCTGCTGCTGCAACGAATGAATGGAATGAAACGAATGCTCTCAATGAATCTACACCACGCCACATGGGTTCGTCCGTCTGTTATTGAATGGCATCGCTGAATATCGTCATCTCGGGATCTGGGAGTTGAGTCTGACCGGGTGGCGGCGGTGGCGGAGGATTCAAGGTGTCGTCGATGAGTTGCATATTGGCACGCAGCACTCCTCGCTCGAGCTCCTTGACTCGCGATGCGACGCGGTAGCGCTCTTTCTCGGGCGAGCTGGCGCCCTCCGGAGCAATCTGGTGTGTGTTGCACCGAGACCGGCTGTGAGTAGGCGAGTGGATGAGTAAACGAGGGCACCTATATGTGTGTACGTACGGGATCGTTTTCCAAGGCAGACAAGCTCTCGAGCTTGTCTGCAATCGTCTTGCGTGCCAGCTCGAGCGCCTCGCGTGTCTGTACGCGCGGATCGCGGAAGAGCTGCGACGAAGGAATCCTCTCGCCCAAGATGTTGGCTACTTTCTCGGCGTCGCTCTTGGACGGTGCCAGTACAAAGGCAGAGAGAAGCAGCAAGTGACCCGGAGCGGTGGTTCGGGACACGCGAACCACTTGGCTGTCGTTTCACAAGCGAGATGCGCATCGGGTCAGTCTTGTCCTGCCGACCCGGATCGCGATCGCCCCCCCCCCCCCCCCCCCCCCCCCCCCCCCCCTCAACTGCAGTACGTACTGCAGTTGCATCGGAAGCATGCTAGCCCACTCTTGCACCTCAGGGGCGGCACTGGCAATCGGCGACTTGACGTGCGCACCATCGGGCGGAAGCTCGACCTCGAGCATCGAACCGTGACGGAACAGCAGCTCCTCGTTTCCGGTGTCGGGCGTGATATACAAGCACACGCCCCAGCCGGGGCTCAGGGGACCGACGGTGAGGAACGTCACTTCGGGGACCAGCTGCATGTCCAAGTAGATCTACAGCCGTGCGATTAGAGTGCTTGTGGTTGCGGTTGTGGCTGCTGCTGCTGCTGCTGCGTACGGGATTGTTTCCGATCAACCCCGGCGTACAGAACTTGAAGAGCCCGCTGGTCGGTGGCACCAAGAACGTACTGCCTCCGCGTAGTTCCAGCTGCCTGGTCCATATAGTCTGCAGGCCTCGTGGTTAGTTTGGCAATGATGCGCTTCCGAACGAGCGAGCGAGCGATCCAAGGCAAGGCACATACAGAGGTTGCCCAGTACCAGTCGTGCAGCGAGATCGATATTCCGGCAAACACAGGAGACTGCCATGGTGCACAAGCAATGAGTTAGCGACGTGCATGAGCAGCTTGGTATGGCACGGCACGGCACGGCTGGTGTGTGGCACGCGAACCTTGAGGGCCTTCTCTTGCACGAGTTGCTTGTAGGACGCCTGCAGCTGCGTGCGACGGCGCACCGAGAACTCTGCATGTCGTCCCCTCGTACCGTTAGCTAGGAACTGGGGCTCCAAGGTGGCACGCCAGCCACTCGTACCATAGACCGTGGTTCCGCGCAGCAGCTCGAACTGTTCGTCGGGCCACGCGACGGGCGAGCCGAACGACGGCAGCACGTCGATGAAGCCGCGCCACAGATACGACGGCGGCTGGTGCTTGGCGTACAACAGGAACAGCGCCTGCGACGAGGAGGAGGAGGAGTACACGTGTCACCAGCAGTTGTGCGCAGCTGGCATGGTTTGAGGCGCGTACCAACGAGTCGATGGCCGAGAGGCCTTGCACGAGGTCAGCGAGCGGCGACGCGTTCACGGTGTCGAGGCTCAGCATGAGCTCCATCGGAATCGAGAAGAGACGTGCGTTGGCCTGCACTGCTGCGGTTAGCGAGCGAGAGAGCACGGCGCGACGATCGCTCGTACACGTGGCACGCACCTCGATACTGGCAGCGGCCGCGATATGGTACGAGCCATTGCGTTGCGTCAGCTGGAGGTTGTCGAGCGAGAGCTTCTCCTGCGCCTTCAGCCACCGCCAGTGGCGCTCGAGTCGCCCGGCTACCACGTCAACCTCGCCGCCGTCACTGGTGTGGCAGACGCATGCTGAGACAAGCAGCAGAACCGCCGCTGTAACGAGCAGCGTGTGGTTCATGGCAGAGCGAGCGAGCGAGCAAGCAACAACAGAGAAGGGAAGGGAAGAGCCACGTCACTGAGACGAGCGGTACAGCGACCCACCATTACCCGCTCCCGCCATTTCGCTCTCTTGTTCGCTTGCTTACGCGCGAGATTCTTGGTGGTGCAACCTGATATGACTGCCGATTCCTCGTATCTGAGTCGCGCTCGTGTGTAGCAGCCGCCTCCCGCTGCCTTGTCCGTGCCTCGGGAGGCGGCTAGCTCGTTGATTTTGCTTGGCGCGCTCTCTCGTCGATGGCAACGCCCACGCACGCACACGCCGGAAGGTATGTAAGCGCCGCGCTCGAGAAGGCCACCAGCAATGTGCTCTGAGCATCCCACGCTTCCACGCAGGGGCACCAAGAGCTACGCTGCCGCCGTGGCTCATAAGGGAGCCGGTAGTGGCGGCAGTGGCGCACCGTCGCTCGCGCACCTGACGCCGAATGACACGTCCCGACGTACGTCGCTCGCGCATGCCGATCGTGTGGCGCTCTCGGACTCACGTGGCAGCGGCGGCGGCGGCAGTTGTCAACCACGAGCTGACACTCACCAACGTGCGCCTAATGCGCGAGCTCATGGACGCGCAGCGCCAGCTCAAGAATCTCCACAACGACAAGAGCTACCTGCAGGACCAACTGCGCTTGACGGAAGCGCGCGCCGCCGCGTTGCAGAGCTCGATCGACACGCTGCAGGTAGGTCCACTTGGCTCGTGCCACCGGGCAACGATTGCTGTTAATGACGCAATGCGCCAGAGCTGCAATGCACTGTTGAGCGAGTTGGTTCGGCATCTGCTACGCAAGGCACAAGTGTCGCTCGTCGGCCTCGAAGTCGATTCGATACGCGCCATCTTCGGTACGCGCGCCAATCATCGACCCAAACCGCCCGGTCAATATCGCTCACACAAAAAACCGATACACAGAACAACTCGATCGCACCAACGAGGTGCCCAAAGCTGCCACATCAGCACCAGCAGCAGCAGCAGAAGAGCTCGTGGAGCCTGGCGAGCAACACCAACCCGCCGCGACCACAAGCGACGAAGCAACGGTACCAGCAGCCGTGCCAGCCACTGCCACGCCCGAGCCCGATGCCATGCCGCCTCAGAGCCGCCGCCGTCGCCGTGTGTCCGAGCGACCGGTGAGCTACAAGGAGCCGTCGCTGGCGCGTAAGATGCGCCGAGGCGACCCAGGCTCGTTCTCGTCGTGAAAGCGCCAAAGCGGCAAAGCGGCAAAGCGGCAAAGCGGCAAAGCGGCAAAGCGATAAGGCCCTCCATTGCTCTACGATTCGAAACTTCCTCGGAGCCTTCGACCGGACCGAACAAAACCCGAGCGCGGCCTCCGACGCTGCGCCATTCGTTCTTCCTCCATTGCCTTCTGGCTGCTGCTCTTCTCTCCGCCACTGCTGCCGCGCACGCGCTCCTTCTTCGCCACGCTGTGATATCGCCCTCGCCCTCGCCCTCGCCCACTTCTCCTCCTGCCAATACATCCCGCACACACACATCTCACCACACACTCGATGGACTCCTGGGTTGCCTGCCCGCGCTGCTCGTTTTCGCGCGAGAGTACGTCCCTGCTCCTCCTCCTTCGCCAGAGCGCGCGTGCGCCGCTGCCTCTGTGCCACCTGAGCCTAACCTCTCGCTCGCGTGTCGCTCGCCAGCCTTGTTGGTCGTGCCGTGCTGCAAGGCCGAGTATTGTACCGAATGCCTGACCGACCGCTCGCGCTGCCCGAACTGCGTGTCGCCGCTTAACAGCGCCACACTGCTGCCCAAGGCCTCGACCGAGTCGTTCGCCGCCATGATGGCCTCGGTGCTCAAGACCTGCTCGTACGCCGGCTGCAACTACCAAACCACCAGCCTGCTGATTGCCCACCACGAGGTATGCTTGCTTTGCTCCCCGCTTCTTCTCTCTCGCTCTCGCTTATCCGCTCACTCTTTCTCTCCTGTAGTCGCGCTGCAAGTTCGCCGCCAAGCAGCTCGAGGATCGCCACCCAGACCTCGTGTCGAGCTTCTGCGAGCCGAACATGACGCAAGCCGCCGTGACGGCACGCCGCGAGCAGAACATCCTGTCGCACTTTCTCAAGTACGGCAACGTGCAGAGCGTCCTGGCCGCGCAGCAGGCCAGCTCGTATCCCGACATCACGCCCGACGGCGCGGTGGTCGAGGTCGAACACCTGATCGTCGACTCGGACACGATGCCGGGCCTGGCGCTCAAGTACGGCACCGACGAGTCGGCCATCCGCTCGCTGAACCGCATGTTGCCCAAGGACAACCTCCAGTCGCGAGTCGCATTGCGCATTCCTTCTCGCCGCCGACCGCAGTACACGTACGTATCCACCCTCGCATCATCATCGCCATCGCCACGCTGCACTTCTCTCTCTCTCTCTCTCTCTCTCCTCTCTTCTCACATGTCGTTCGTTTCGTTCTCTCGTTCAGAAGGGCCGACTTTGAGGAGTTGCTCCGTCTCCTGCAGCAGAAGCTCGTGCACAAGTTCAAGCACGCCTCCGGCACCGATGACAATCAGGAGGCGCTGTACTACCTCGAGAGCGCCGACTTTTCGCTCGAGCATGCCCTCTCGCTCAAGAAGGCTGACGACTCGTGGGAGTCCGTCAACTCTTGCCCCAACACGCTGCAGCAGCTCGAGCTCGAGACGCCATACGAGAAGATCCCCAAGCGAAGGTGCTGCACCGTGATGCAGGTCTTTGCGTAATCGGCTTGCGCCATCTCGTCGCCGCCTACCATTGTCTTCTTCGCCTATGTTATTTCTCTTGCCTGTTCGCTCGATCGATCGATTGTGTATTTGTAAATGAAATGTAGTCCTCTTAATTGCAACAGGAGAGGACGAACGAACGAGGAGAGGTCATCATCATCATAATTAGCAGAGGTGGGTTGGAGTGAGTGAGTGAGAGTTGATTACAAGGCGAGGTCAATGTGGAGCTGGTGCGCGAGCGCCACCGCTTCAGGCATCGCAGAGTTGGTCACCATCACCAAGCGCGCATCTCTCGCCTTCTGCGCTGCCTCTTTGTCGGTGTCCTCGAGGTGCTGCCGATACTGCCGCGCGATTTGCGCCAGGTTCTTGGTGAACTCGGGCGTGGCGCGGTGGTAGGCACCGACCAACAAACGCGTCGTGGCTGTCGTCGTCGTCGTTGTTGTTGTCGTTGTTGTTCCGGCTGCTGCTGCTGCCGCCGCCGCCGCCGCCGCTGCCGAAGGCGGAGTCGAGCCTGGCGTCGGCCCCTTGGGCGACTTGGAGAGCATATCCTCCGAATCGCTGTCGTCTTCGGCCGTCACGTCGTCACTCTCCGAGAGCTCGGTGTCGGCACTGCTCTCCAGCAGATCGGCAATGTTGATGTTGTCGCACGCCAGTCGATCGCTCGGCACGTCGACCACATACAACGACGGATGGCTCAGCCACGGGCATGGCGCTCCGCTGGTGCCATTGCCGCTGGCGCTCGCCGTAGGAGGCACCTTGTCGTTGGAGCCGCTGCTCGCGCTGGCAGCGGGAGACCACGGCTCGATCGCGCATGCCTCGGGGAAGCGTTGCCGAATGAACGAGCTCTCGGCCTTGCGCATCCACTGCTGGTCGCCGAGTCGCAGGCTGCCACCAAGCAGCTGCAACTGCTCCGACAGAAACACGCTATAATCGTGCATATCCTCGGCGAACACGCGCTCCAGCTGCGGCATGATCAGGCTGTTCATGTCGTTCTGTATGCTCTCGTCCTCGATCAGGAGTTGCACGAGCACCTTCTTGATCTGCACGTCGAAAGCATTCACTTCCGGCTGTTGCTTGACGCTCTATACATCACGCCAATCACGTTAGCGACGACGTCAGCGAGGAGCGTACGCCATCGCCGCCCACTGTGCACGCACCAGGTCCTTGCCGAAATACTCTTCACCCGCTGTGCGAGGTAGCGATGCGTAGCCCTCACGGAAACGGCTGAGCTGCTCCTCGATTTGAGCATCCGAGAAGATCTACAATCATTTTTGTGTGTGTGTGTGTGTCAGCAAGCCTCTATCCCTCTCGTAGCAGCGGCATGATCACCATGGAGCACGCGTACCTCGACCGTCAACAGAAAGTGGCGCACTTTGTTCTCGGTGCGGAAGCGGAATGGAACCTGCTGAGATTGCTGAATGTGATCGTTGAAGCTCTCGTACAACAGCAGCCGCTTCTTGTAGTTGATCAAGTCGGTCTCGGGAAGGATGTCGGGCATCGCTTGGATGGCGCGCCATTGTTGTTCGACATACACTGAGAGCCACATCATCATCATCATTACCCACAAGGCGTGAGTGAGTGAGCCACGCATCATTCGCTTGCCTCAAATCGGCAACGTACGAATCGAGGGAATAGTCGGCAGTGGCATGATGGGATTCATCTCCTCGGCCATGCGATCGACCGAGCCCGAGATGTCCTTCATCTGCTGATACCATTCGACTGCCTTGGGAGCCATGGCCTTCCACGTGTTCTTGAGCTTCGCCTCGATGCGCTCGAGGCCCTTGGTCACGGCAGCACAAGCCGTAAAGTCGCGCAGCTTGTAGCACACTTGCGAGATACGCAGCAGGCGAGACAGTACGCGTGTGCGCTCGACGAACGATGCTGCTTTCAGCACCTCGGTGATTGCCCAGCGGAAGATCTGAACGAGTGCACGACGACGTGAGTACCTGGATTGCACGAAAGTACTCTGTGCGTGTGTGCGTGCGTGTGTGTGTGTGCGTGTGCGTGTGTGCGTACACGCTGCGCTTGTTGGTTCAGCAAGTTGAACGGCGAGTTGGGCTCTGGCTGTAGTTGCAGAAAGTCGCGCGGCGTGATGGCTTGGAAGATCTCCGAGTCCAGCACCACGAACTCCATGCCAATCTCATCGGGATCGGCATCCAGCAATCGCGTCGCTCCCGGTGGGTATTCAGATGCGTGGTGTGAGTCGGCAATCAGCAAAAACACGGGCGGCCGCGAGTCCAACGTCGACATCTGCGCCGCCAGCTATCAGTCAGACAGAGTTCGCGCGCGCACACACACGAGAGCGAGAGTTGCAGCTGCAGCTGCATACCTTCTTGTTCATGAGCTTTTCGAGCTGATCGGCGGTGCGGTTCAACAAGAGCGAGTCCTGCTTGGCCTCGCGAGCGAGCGCAAGCACCTTCTCCTGCGCACTCTTGAGTGACGCAAAGTCGCTCCAGTACGAGTCGACCCACGTCTTGAGGAAGTTGAGCACTCGGAATCGGATCGGGTTCAGGCGCTCGTTGACGAAGCGCGAGAGCTCCTTCTGGTTCTTGGGGCGCGGCATGTTGTAGCGCATGAAGGCGAGATTCAGCAGCTCCTCGGTCGACGTGAAGGTCGGAAATGTCATCAAGATCACGCCCACCATCGTCGTATCGAGCTGCAGTGTCAAATGTTCGACCAGCTTCGGCAACGTGGCACCTTTGATCGACTTGTCCTTGCGCTACACGAGCACGAGCACACACACATTCATTCACACATTCATTCATTCATCACGAGGGTTAACTCAATAATAGTTCTCTCTCTCTGTGTGTATCTCGCGTGTATTCACGTACGAATAGAATGTTCAGCGGAGAATCTCGCGCATAGAACTGATAGCCATCAATGTACTCGAGCTCTCCAAAGACGCTATCAAGGAGTACATTCTCACTGCAGCGGAAGTGGAAAGAGACACACACGTGAGTAACCCCCAATCAATCACACAACCTCATCGGAGAACAGGTGCCTCGGCGCTCGTACCTGGCGTCCTTGCGTTTCACTTGCTTGAACATGGACACGGTAGTTTGCTTCTTGAGCTCGACCTTCTCCTTGGGTGGTGCTCCACCGCGCTCCTCGCGTAACAGCGAGATGCGGTACTGCTCGTCGGCCGAGAGATACTTGACCTTCAGCAGGTAGTCCTTGATGATGCCGACCGACTCGAGGCAGTACGGCTTCTGTTGGTACTGCTGAATGTCGCGGATGACACTCGATACCAGGCGGCGCTTGTAGAACGAGATCAAGTCGCCGACCGTGTCCGGGTTGCCGTCCTCGATGAACGTCAGATCCGTGAGGTACACGCCCAGGTACGGGATGCACGGCGGGTTGCAGCCCTTGAGCTTGGTGCGAAAGTTGGCGAAGCTGCGATCGGTCGCCATGATCTCGTGCATCTCCTCGAGCAACCGAACGTGCGTCTTGGGCAAAGCCTAGAGAGCAAGAAGGAGTTCAGCCGCAGCACCAGATGATGATGACGACGACGACGACTACTGATGCAGGACGTACACTAAAGGTATGCTTCAGACGATAGACGGCACTCGCTTGAAGGCCTGAGAGAATCTCCATCATGGCGTTAAAGTTGTTGAGCTCCTTGCAATGCTGCATTGATCGATCATCACCATTGGTATCGCTTCGAGTGACTCGACGCAGAGCAGAGTGGTACACTGTGGCAGCCGCGCACACGTACATCGGCAATCTCGATAATGTGCTTCACGAGTGCGATTCGTTGCTTGAGCGAATCGGTCGATACGATCTCGGTGGCGATCCACTGGCTCACCTGGTTGAAGCGCTGGATCATCTTGAGGATGTTGGGCGCCTTGGTCTCCTTGTCCTTCTTGGACCACGCGAGGCCCAGACACTCCCACGGGCGAATGGCACGATAGAGATCGAACTCGAGCAGCGTCAACTGACGAGCCACCTCCTCGGGATGCAGCTCGATCAGCGACGAGAAGGTCATGTTGGGCGGCAGCAGCGGCATCGGCGGCTTGGTGCTGAACAGCGTGTCCTTCTGCTTCTTCTGATCGCTCAGCTGTGTGTGTGTGTGTGTGTGTGTGTGTGTGTGTGTGTGTGTGTGTGTCAGTCTCACTCGTGCGAGGCCATTGGTGGTGTAGTGTCGTCGAACCTGTTGTTTGTAGATCTTCTCGAGCTGGCTGGCAGGGTTCTCGTAGCCGCTGGTCATCATGTCGTTGCGAATAAAGTGCAGCAACGCATCGCGCAGCTCGAGGTTATCCTCAAAGTCATAAAAGTACTTTTTGAGCCAGGTCTTGAGCACGTTGAATACGCTGCACACGATCGAGCGACGGAGGAGTTAGGCGACCCTCGCGCTCTCTCTGTGTGTGTGCGTGAGGGGCAACACGATGTACCGAAGACGAATGGCGCGCTGGCTCTCGTCCTTCCATTGTCGAACATCGGCCGGCGACGAACATGAATCAGGCACCGGGATGTTGTATCGAGCGCGCAGGATGTTGAGCAGTTGGATCGGCGTCGTGAACGAGCGGTAGGTCAGCATGAAGGCCTGCAGATACGATGGGTCTGTGCGCCGCCGCGACCATCATCATCATCATCAGCCGATCGCGAGGAGTTAGAAGAACACGCCATGAGGAGCGCGATTGAGTGGCTTGCTCGAGCGTGGTACCTGGGTACTCTGCCAACGTCAGACGCTCGACGAGCTTCGTCAGCGTGGCGGCCTTGATGAGCGGGATGCCATCGACCAACTCGTCGGTGAACAGGATGTTCCTGCGTGCCACGAACATGGAACATCAGGCCACCGTGTGTGCGAGCTGCAAGCATGGCTATCTCCAAGAACACGTCCGCAAGCCGGTACACACACAGCGTGTGGTGCGTGGCGCGAGCAGCAGCACGTACTCGGGCGAGTCCTCCTCAGTGAACGTGAGATCAATGTCCTTGGGTACACGCGGCGCCGCCGGCAGCTTGATGGCCCCCAGCATGCCACTAGCATTGAAGCCGGCGCAACTCGAGTACCGTTCGGCGATGCGCGAGCTCGAGCCGCCTGAGCCAGACGAGCCGCCGTCAGCGGCCGAGGGCGGAGAGGACGCGAGCGAGCTCGCAGTCGGCGTGGCAGGCGCCGGATAGCTCGGCGCGGCGGCCAGCAGTTGTGACGAGGCCGACGCGCCACGCATGAGCATGGGCGAGTGCTTCGAGTCGTCAGCCATCATGGGTACACCGAGCCACCGAGACTCGGAGATCTCTGGCGCGTGTCGTCGATGCGACGCCGCGAGCGACACGTGTGCGGCGAATGCGAGCGAGCGAATGAACGAATGAATGAATGAAGGCGCCACCCACCTCTCTCTTCGATTAAAGATCTCCTTTACTATCTATCGATTGAGCGAACTTGTGATGGCCGCCATGGCTGATCACTCGCGCCGCGTCAATGCATCGTGGATGGTAAGGTCGCGCGAGGGCGGCGCAGGATCGACAGCCACGGCCACAAGCTCAAAGTGTTCCTTCGGCGCAGTGATTGTGAGGGCCAGATCGGTCGCTCCGACTCTGGCCTTCTCGGCGCTGTAGCCGTTGATGACCTGCAACACGAGGCGCACTTGAGGCGTCGGACCGCGATCGCCGAAGCCGAGAATCTCAGCCGAGCCGGGAATGGGCTTTAAGGCTACCAGCGTGATGGTGATCTCGGCACGAAGGCGCGAGACCGACTTGACCGTGTAGCCGACGAGCGAAACCGTCAGGCTCAAGGCGTCGGCCGTCTTGCGCCACAAGATCGGGATGACAGCATCGGGTGGATGGATGGTGAGCTCGACAAAGTTGCTCTCGCTTTGCAGCACACGCTGTCACACGGCAAACCGTGTAATGGTTGGCGGTTAGCAGGTGCGACCACCATCAGGGTGTGGTTGCTCTCACTCGTACCGGTGCAACGGCACTTTGCTTGCCGTGCTTGCGCCCGTTTCCCGAAGGGTGCCACTCTTCACCCGGCGAGTTCATGAGAGCCGAGTTCGGAGCCGGTAGCAATGCCGGACCCAATTGCTGGCCCTGGTGCCAGTACTGCTGCTCTTGGCCGTGCCACTGTTGCTGTTGCTGCTGCTGCGGCTGCGAGGGAGAAGCTACGAGATCGGGCATCGGTTGCGGACCCGTAAGTGGTTGCGGCTGCCAGTGCGGTTGTTGGTGCTGTTGGTGGTGCGCGGGAGGTGGCGCTTGATAGGACATGGTCGTATGATACCCGAGGCCTGGAGGTCGGCCCAATGGCAGCTGCACCACGTGCGGTGGAGGATGCTGCTGCTGCTGATACTGTTGCTGTTGGTATTGTTGCTGCTGTGGTTGATGTTGCTGCTGATACTGTTGCTGTTGGTATTGTTGCTGCTGTGGTTGATGTTGTTGCTGCTGAGGTGCCGGTGCCGATGCCAATGCCACTGCCGGTGCCGGTTCCGCTGGGCGTGGGTGCCACTGCTGTGGCTCTTGGGGCACCGCAGCTCCTCCGGGAGTTTGTTGCGGGCTTCGAAGCACTACCGTCGCCTTGGTCGGAGGTTGTACATCGCCCATGGAAAGTGGTGCTGCTGGTGCTGCTGCTGGTGCTGCTGCTGGTGCTGCTGCTGGTGCTGCTGCTGGAGGGGTTGAACTCAAGCTGGAAGTCGAGGTCGAGGTCGAAGTGGAAGTCGAGCTCGAGGTCGAAGTGGAGGTCGAGCTCGAGGTCGTCCGTGCCCACGGAGCTCTCTTGGTCGTTGGGAGACTCGAAGGTGAGACCATGGCTTCCTCGACCGTTCCGTTCGCCTCAATCCACTGCACCAACTGGCGCCACTTCCTGTTGACAGAGTGAGCTTGGAGCTGCGAATTCGAACGGCAACAGCAAGTGTGACGTACGGATCATTCACGAGCAATTCCTTGTCTCCAACGATCACAAGCAACTGTATGGCACGCGACAGGGCCGAGTTGGCTCGGCGCGGATTGTTCAGGAAGCCGAGCGAGAACTGGTGATCAATGTCGGCGAACTGGCGACTGCGCGTTCGCACGGTGCTCAGCAACACCACGGTGCGCTCCTTTCCTTGCAGCGAGTCCACCGGGCCAATGTCGATTCCTCTATCGTTGTGATACCGCGTGTGGTGTCAGACAGTAGCTCGAACGCACACGTCGCGCAGAGTGAGAAGCGCCAAGTACGCACCCGAGTCCGCTGGCTCTGGCCCGCGCACGAATCTCTCGGATCTGCGCTCGGTACGGCGAGATGATGCAAATGTCTCCGGGCCCATTGACGACCTTTTGATCGATCAACTCGGCAGCGAGATTGGCAATGTGGTCGGCTTCAGCCATGTTGACGAACGACGACGATTGCTCGTCCTGCTCATCTTGGCCAGCGATACACGAGAGCAGCACCGGCGACTCGGAGCGGCGCAAACGAGACCACGGTCGAGCGAGCGTCGTTCGTTCCGGAGAGGCACAGCCAATCAAGGTATCGTCGTAGAACGCCCTACGTCACCGCCATGCATGAGGAAGGAGAGCGAACAGGCAGTTCACAGTAAGCGCTGATACTGCAACCGCCGTGTTGAGAGATGAGTGGTCAGATGCATCATACGTTGACAATAGGTTCACGATGCTTGGGTGGCTGCGATAGTTGCGGATCAACTTGAATTGCGGGAACTTGGCATCGTCGTTGACGCGCTCAAGAATCGAGAGCGGCAACGAGGCGGCACTGGCACGAAGATGGGTCGATTGCAACATGGGCCCGAGTTCTATCATCGCCCAAGAGTCAGCGAGCAAGCGAGGCGAACCAACGAAGGAGCGAACGAAAGGCACATACGGTTCGGATCTCCGGCAAGTACGACCACTGTTTCGGGGGTAGCGTACTGGAGAGCGATCGTGAGTTTGGTTTCCATCAACTGGCCAGCTTCATCGACAAAGATGAAGTCGAAGAAGCCCTTATCGATTCCAACGCCGCGCAACGGACTCGAGCTATCGCTATTGTCGCAGAGAACCCCGAGTGAGTGAGTGAGTGAGTGGGTAAGTGAGTGAGTGAGTGAGTGAGTGAGTGAGTGAGTGAGTGAGTGAGTGAGTGAGTGAGTGAGTGAGTGAGTGAGTGAGTGAGTGATGGCACACATACACAGTCGAGACAATGATACGATATTGCCGCAAGCGCTCAATATCGGGAATGTCATAGAGATTCAAGGCGTGATCGAATTTGGTGTAGCGACGCACGACAGCGGAGCAGTTGTCCTGTGAGCGCTGAAACGCCATGACACGGAACATGTGGTTCTGCTGAACAAACTTATCGAGCTGCTCGACGAATGCGTCGGCTGCACTGTTGGTCTCGCAGCAGACGAGAAAGTGAGCGTCGGGCTTCGTGGTGTACAGCTGCTTGATGGCCTCGAGCATGACGGCCGTCTTGCCGGTGCCGAACGGGCCGCGTAGGATCGTTGGCACGCCCGGAAAACGGCGTGCGAGCACCGCCTCGAGGAAATGCATCTGCTCGGGATTGTCCCCGATTCTGGCGTTGAACAACTGCAGCGAGGCCAAATCGAGCGACGGAGACGAGCGCACGGCGTACGGCGCCTCGGGCCACACGACGTCGACATCGACATGGTCGAGGGCATCGTGCATACGGCGGTACGGGATGCGGTCGAATTCGAAGCGCACGTTGAAGAGCGTCGCCGGTGGGTGGCGATCGTGAAAGTTGCGCACGAACCGAGCGGTCACCGTCGTTCCGTTGCAATGCGTCACGAAACCTTCAAACTCGTAATCAACTGTGCCGTTGACCCATGCAAATACTCGATCGCCAACCAATACTGACGGACGATTTTCGCGCAACCCTGATCCAAAATAACGGGTGAGCGAGCGAGCAAGAGAGAGCAAACAAGGCCAAAAAACATACCAGGAACGTCAAACTGGCTCAGAGGATGGTCGCGGAGGTCAAACTCCACGCCGGCGTTGCTCGGCACCGTGGTCGGATCGATCGGACCAATGATTTCAATACTAGACAAAATAGAACGGAAGAGGCACGGAATATTGAGAGTTGAGATGAGTGCAGTGCAGTGCAGTGGCAGGGCAGCAAAAGCAAAAGAACGAGGTGAGGCGAGCGAACCAACCATTGGAGGTCATAGCTCCGGAGCTTGCGGCGCATCTCGGCCTCCTCGACCCACAACAGCGTATGGCGCAACTCGGCATACTTGTCCTTGGTATTCCAAGGGCTAATCCTGCGGTAATGGCCGTGCGTGAACACGTCCTCCTACAAGGTCGAGCGACGAGTCAGGGGACTGGTCGAAAGCAGCAGCACAAGCAAAACCGCCATACCAAGATTTCATCGGGCAACGGGTACTTTCCGAGCTTGTGAATCCAAGCGGTTTCGACGCGCGTATGGCGATGGCTGCTCGTAACAAGTAGGTTACCGTAGGCAGGGATCAACGTGCGCTTGTGCGTGTCGATCTTGCCAACAAAGTAGTCCTGTGCCGGCGATTGGTTGGTTGTTTGGTTAGTAAAGCAGGCGGAAACGCACGCACGCACACACAAGCGATACGCAATCTTACCGCGTTCTGAGGCGCCTGAGGCCGGATGGTGAAGCGGATCGGCACGAGGAGGTGTTGACGGTTATCGAAGAAACACGCAATCTTGCGCTCGTACGGATGGTCGCGAGCGGGCAAATCTGCGCGCAGCGTGACCTTGAAGCAAACGCGCGTCTCAGAAGGCGGTACGAGTTTGAGCTTACCCTGGCCACTAATATCTTCAACTTCAATGTCTTTCGAGGCAGAGTCGACTCTATGCGTGAGCGAGCGACAAAAAGAGAGAAGAGAGAGTGTGTGTGTATCAGATATGAGCATTGCAAGATTGTGTAAGCAAGCAACATTCGCCACGCACAACATACCTTACAAACGTCTGCTCGTGGGCACCAATGTTCAAGAGCGTGATGGGCAGCGTCTTGGCCTTACCGGCAATGAGTTGGATCGGGTGGTCTGGGATACCTTGGACCTTGATGCCCGTGATCTTGGGCATGGCGGCGGTCTTGAGGAAGGTCTGCTCCTGCTTACTGGGCTTCTCCATTCGCTCGCGGCGCACTTCGATCGAATAGTTTTGGCAGTGCATAAACTCCGGCAGTTCTTCAGCCTTACTGGCGTCCCAGAACCACACGCGAACCACGTCGTGGCGTTCGTTTCCACGCACTGCAAGCGGTACACACGAAAGAACGAACGAACGAACGAGCGAACGAGCTGTAGTGAGTAACGACACGTATTGTTTGCTGAGCGAGCGAGACAAGCGTTAACGCACGATCGAACCATTGCGCGACATCGGGGTGTTCATCATAGAATTGTATGCGAAAGGCCTCGGAGACTTGCTTGGGTACGTAGAGCGTACGAGCGTGGTGAAAGTACGGCACCTCGACAGCAGCAGGCGGAGGAGGTGGGCTCGCGACGGCCTTGGCCTTCTTCTTGCTCTTGGGAGGCATAATAAGCGAGGGAGAACGAGACCAAGTAGTTCTAAGCACTACGACGGAGGGGAACGAACGGCAGCGAAGAAGAGGCGAACCAGTGGCGAAGGAGAGGAACAGAGCAGCACCAGCAGCAGCGGAGGGAGGGCGTTGTGGGACGGGCAGGCGAGCGAGGCGAGGTGCGACGGTGGTGGAGGAACGAGCGAATGGTGGTGACGGCAGCAACACAGGAACAGAAGGCGGCAAGTGGGACGTGCCCCGGTTTAGTGTGGGGTACGGCGAGAGCGATTAACGGTGCGCTCGAGCGCGGGTCTGGTCTCGTCTCGGTCTCGTCAGCGCCTCAGTGCTTCGTCTTCGTCTCTCTCTTCCTTTCTCTCTCTTCCTGCCGCTCCAACCACGCCAGCAGCTTGCGTGCTCTCTCCTTCTCTCTCTCGTGTTCGACATGTCGCTGCGACGAACCTTCTCGCTTCTCTGTCTGGCGCTGCTCGCGCTGTTTGTGCTCTCGACTCCGTTCGTTCGCGCCGAGGAGGAGCACGACGGTGACGATGGCGCCGCCGATGCTGGCACGCAAGTGCGCAGCGTGCGCTACTCGGCTGAGGAGCTGGCCGCCGCGCAGGCTGCTCAGGCCGCGCAGGCTGGCGCTGCTGGCTACATCGAGGCCGACTGGGTGTTCCCTGACCATGCTGACCTGAGTACGTGATCGCCGGCCAGCGTCTACCGCGGGAGATATCGAGTGGATCTCGCTCTCGCTCTCGCTCTCAACCAACGCACCCGCTGACACTGTTGCACTCGCCCACACAGAGTTCCACGCTGGTGAGCCGACGCAACTTGCCGTCACGATCACCAACACTGGAGAGACGCCATTCACAGTTTTGTATGCCCGCGGTACCTTGTACTATACCCAGGACTCCAACTACTCCATCGAGAACGTACGTGCTGCCTCCTCGAGCTTGCCCGCTCGTCGCTCGCAAACTGGGGCGCTCTTCTCACTGGCTTGGCGACTGGCTCGGTGCTGGTGCTGGTGGTAATGCTGCAGTACACGGTCGGTATTTATGAGCTTGTCGTCAACCCGTCGCAGCAGCGCTCGGTGCAGTACTACTTTACTCCGCACCCGATGCTCGACGTCGGCGAGTATGGCTTGTACGCCCGCCTCTACTACATGGACGTCTCGAAGGTCAACTACACGGTCACCTTCTTCAACCGAACCATCGAGATCATTGAGCCTGAGAGCACGCTCGATGCTGACTAGTACGTTGTCATCGATTGCTGTTGCTGTCGTGGTTGTGGTTCGATAACTTACGCCGTCCATGATGCCCGCTTGCTCTCTTGCTCTGGCTGTCATGATGATTGCTGCTGCCCACAGCCTCTTGAAGCTCGGCACGGTCGGCGCCTCGATCTTGCTCGCTGCCTTCCTCGTCTTCCGCTCGACCACCGCGCAGGACACCAAGAAGAAGTCCGAGTACCAGACCTTCACGCCCAGCGGCACCGATGCCGATTGGCTCGCGCACACGTCGGCCACGCAAACGCCTCCCAAATCAAAGAAGGCCGGCACGCCGTCGCGGTAACTTGTGAGCCGCCCGTTGTCATTCTATACTCGCCACACATCTTCTCCTCTTGATGCTGCTCATGCCGCCGCCGCTCCTGCTCCTGCCTTCTCCACCATCGTACTCTTCGTCCCGGCTCCCTAACAAGAAGCTGATGATGATTTGAACCAAGCTACGCCCTCACTACCGACACGAGCTCGTTTGCTGCGCTCGCGAGAGTGCTTGTGTACGAGAGTGTGACGACGGTTCTTCGGAAGTAAAAGTAGTTCACTTTGAGAGATAGATGGAGCAAGAGCGATGGATGGTGAGGGAGGGAGAGGCACACGCACACAGCCTCCACGAGAGGGGCCAGTGTGTGTTTGTGTGGCTGAGCCGTCGACGATGCCGAGAGAGAGAGATAGATAGATAGCCGAGAGGTGCGAGGCGACGGGCAGCGCGAGAAACAACTGTACAGCAGGCAGAAGCAAGCAGCAGGCAGGCACTTACTTACATGACCTGGAACGAGCCCTCTTCGGTCGAGGTCCTGCGCGCCACTAGCAGCACGACGGCGCTCGCAAACACAAGCACCGGCTGGATGAGAATGGCCCAGCCGGTCCACACCGACGAGTACTTGACGGCCATGATTGCCACGGCACCAGCGATGGCGCCGCACGCGAGCGAGAACCACAAGAACAGCCACATCTTGACCTGTTGAGCCGCGGGACATTCGTCAGCGCCAGCCACACATCGTCGTCGTTGTTGTTGTAGATGCTGTTGCGGCATCGCGCCCACGCACCTTGGCCGAGACGCCGTCGTCGGCAAAGACCGCTGCTTGCGGCGAGAGGTCATCGATAGAGACCAAGTTGATCCTGTGCCAACGCCAGAGAGAGAGAGAGAGAGAGAGAGAGAGAGAGAGAGAGTCAGTGCTCGATCCGAGGCCGTGCTTGCGTGTTGCTCGCGCGAGTACATACATGACGACGCAGATCGAGATGAAGACTGCCGGGATGTAGCAGTACCAGTCGACCGTGACCTTGGGCACTTCGATCTTGGAGCCGTAGATGGCGCCGTCGATCAAGATCCACCAACCGACCGCAAACTGTTATCACACACGTCCATATCCCACACGTCATCATTAGTCGTGTGGTACGCGAGATACCGTACAGCAGCATCGCTCATAAACGCCACGACAGCTGCGCCGCCGGCAGTCGTGGTGGTGTGTCCCATCTCCTTCGATTGCCGCGCACACACGTACAAGGAATCCACCCAACACGGCACCGACTTTGTGGTCGAGCTTGATCATTGTTGGTAGTGGTACGGTATAGAATCGAACGAACGAACCGGAGAGAGACGAGAGTGTGAGAGAGAGTGTGTGTGAGTGTGAGTGTGCGAGTGAGTGGTCGATGGGCTTTTGTGGTGCGTGAGCGGGAGGAAGAGATCGAATGGAAAAGTCGCGATATCGAGATCGCACTAGAATCGCTCAGCGCAGAAACCGATCGAGAATTATCTCCTGCTGCTGCTGGTGCAGAGCTTGCGAGAACAGTATCCCACCTATCAACCTATCAATCTATCCATCTATCTAACAACATCATAGCCTCATGAACAGAAAGCCACACACATTCTACCACACCAGCTTCCAGCATTGCAGATTCGAAGAGCTTGTTTGGCTTGTGTTCTCTCGCGAACGCTTGTACAATTACACAACTCGTTTCTGGTGCATATGAGTGAGGCGCGTCTCTCTCAGTTGCGAATGTACGAGACCACCAACAATGCCACCGCGGCTCCGAAGCATGGTAGCACGCAGAACAACAGCAACGCGATCGAAATGTACAAGGGCTTGAGCGGCAGGATGCTGTCGGTGTACGCTGGTGTGTGCTGCCAGCCGGGCGCGATTCTCCGACCTGTTAGCTCTCCGCGATAGACCTCATCGACCCTACTCGATAGCCACGCATGAGAACCCGCTCGTTGTCTTGTTGCTGCTGCTGTGGTAGTAGCAGCAGTAGTAGTCCCAGCCATGGTCATCGTGGTCGTACCAGCTTTGGTTGTATCGTAGGTTCATAATGTTGTCGGCAGCAACGCGTGCGACCATGAGCGCCGTCCATGTGGTGGCGGCGCACGCGAGCATTCCCAGCGTCATGAGGATGATGAGGCCGTACAAGACCAGACGTCCCGGTAGCGTCCAGGTCACGAGATGGTAGATCAGGGCCGCGAGATTGGCCGCCGTCAAGATGGCGACGATCGTGCAGTTGACGATGATCGAGGCGTAGAAGCGATGCTTGTACGGCTTCTCGAGCAGCTCCTTGGCGCCCTGCACCACGAGCTGCCGCGTCGAGACGTCGATGTGATACGAGTAGCGTCGATCGAGGTTCTCAAAGTTCGAGCCCGGATCGACGATGATCAACGGGTCGTCCTCGCTGACGGCATTGACGCGACGCTTGCTGCGCTTCGAGCTGCTGCGCTTCTTCTTGGGCGTGATGTCGAGCGACTCGGCCACTGAATCCGACGAGCTCGCTACAACCTCTGTGTGGTTGGAGGCGGCGGTCGTGGTGCTAGTAGCCATCGTGGTGGTGATCGAGAGAGCGGGAGGGAGGGTGTCTAGCTTGGTACCTGCTGCTGCTGCTGCCTCCCTCACGAACGAACCAAGCAACGAAGCTGCTTCATTCGCTTGCTGTCGCTCTCGTTCTGCCATCTCGTGATGGCGTCGTTCTCGTCGTCATCGTCGCTCGAGGCCTCACTCGCCAGCTCCCTCTCGACCTCCGACGGTACCGAGAACATCCTCCAGTACCCACGTCTCGATCCAGTGACGATCATCTTGTCGTTTCTCGAACCGCGTGATCTCTGCACCTTGGCGTGTCTCAATCGCGAATGGTATCACGTCATCAACTCGGACCACGTCTGGCGACAAGCCGCGGTCGATCTCGGCGTCGAACTCGACCATGACCTCGAGGACAGTGGCGTCTCATGGAAGGAGCGAGTCTTGATGGGCTTGCAATGGCCTCGAGTCGGCGAGACACTCAGCGTGCAAGATACCTACGGTGAGTGAGCGAGAGTGCGTGAGTGCGCTGGCACCAAGTGCTGATGGCACCTCGCTGTGTATGTATGTGTGAATGTATATGACGGTAGCCAACTGGTCGACGGCTCGTGTGATCGCCAAGATCGACAACTTCTCGGTTCTGGTCTTCTTTGAGGGCTGGGACTACGGCTGGAACCAATGGACGCATCTCGTGCACGACCGCAGCATGGTGCGCCGAATGACGCAAGCCAACCATCGTGCCGGCCTCGGCACTCGTGGCTTCTTGACAGCCGATACCTACGCTGCGTACGCGACTATGCCACTGCTCTTTGTCATCGGATACACTCCTTAGCCGAGGTATCGCTTGCTGACACACGCGTGACCCTCAGCGCGAGACAGTACTTTGAGGCCCTTCTCTTTGGAGCGCCGCACCAGTGCCTCTGGCGCCTGCTCGGCGCCAAGCTCCTCCATCTCTATCAGAATGTATGACGAGCCTCTCCATCTCACGGACCATCTACTCACGATATCTCACCACAACCTCGTTGAATCTAGGCATCCAATCGAACCCTCCATCTGCAGCTGACTCCAGCGCAGCGTGCGTACGCCAAGATTGCGGCTCAATGCGCCAAGCCCTTCGTTCAAGCCGACGATCCTCGAGCGTGGAGCGCCACATGGGAGCTTCCACCACTTGGCGCTTCGGAATATTTGGACCAAGCAGCGAGCGGCCTCGATGCCAGTACTGTCTTACAGCGTGCTCCTGTCAATGGCGGCAACGAGAGCAGTGGCTTGCTACTCGAGGTTGCGGCTGCCAACGCTTCGGTAGCGTATCCGACTGCCGAGGGAGTCGGGCAGTGGGCCGCGCGAGTCGTCAATGTCTCGAGCGAGTTTGGCGAGGGCCCCAACTCCTGGGGCTCGCACCAGCTCCTCGGGCCGCCGCGAGTCTATCCACGTCACGGCGACATTGCACAAGCGTGGGCGCCAGGCACGCGAGGCACCGATTTCGAGTTCGTCGAGGTCGAGTTCGCGCAACCCGTGTACGCCACTGCCATCCACGTGTTCGAGACCAACATGCCGGGTGCCATTACGCGCGCCGCCCTTTGGGACGCGACGAGCAACGCGTGGCACACGGTCTACCAAGCGGTCTCGACCATGGGCCAGCGTGCTGTCGCCAACATCCTTCAGATTCCAATCACCGACGCCTACTCGCGTCGCTTCACCACCAACCGCATTCGTTTGGAACTCTCGCAGGCGCCTGTCGCTGCTACCTGGTACGAAATTGATGCCATTCGGCTGTTTGGTACGCAATGAGAGGCGGACAATATCGACCCACCCACCCACCGGCCATTTATCAACGAGCTGCTGCAGCTGTCACTGTTGCTATTACTTGTACATACCGATACTTCTTACTCCACACACACACTTGCAATCATTGTGTCACCATATATGGGTGGAAATTGAGTCCATGTTTGCTTAACGACGAGAAGATTATTACGTGGTTTACTGAAAGAGAGAGAGAGAGAGAGAGAGAGAGAGAGAGAGAGAGATAGAGAGACTATCCATCGAGACACGACGAGCAATCGACTGTCTTGGATGCGAACCGAACCTCGGCTCCAACAATGTCGGGACACGGATATTGTCGAGTGCAGATCGACAACGGCTTCGACACTCCCGAGTTCGAGGTGTAGAGACAGCAATAGCTCGTGGCTGCTTGAGGAAAGCATGGAGCACATGCTCCATTGCCTCGAGGGTAGCTGTCGCACCAACTCGGCAGACCCGAGCACGTCTGTCAACAACACCCACGCAACGGCATATGTGAGTTGTGAGTTGCGTGCGTTGGGAGATTCGAGAGGCGTACAAAGTTGTTGTTCCTCAGATCGACCCTCTCGATCGATGGGAGTTGCGAGAGGAAGTCTGGAAGCGGGCTCTGGAGTCGATTGTTGTTCAAGATCAACGATTCAAGCTCGAGACTTGCCAATGCCTGAGGAATCGTTCCTCGGAGAGCTGTATCGATCCAATGCCGAGTCCCAATCCAATCCAATCAAACCAATCAATCACAGTTGCCAAGCACGACGAGTTGCAGAGCATCGTACAGTTGTCATGGAGCTGGATGGTCTTGAGCGCGCATGCTCCCGAGAGACTCGACGGGATGGCGCCGATGAGACGATTGCCAGGCAGACTCAACGAGATTACATTGCCGTTCGAGTCGCACGAGACGCCGAACCACGTTTGATTGCATGGCAGTCCGGTTCCCCAGTTGGCCTTCGACTTCCACTCGAATCCTCGAGTCTCTCGGAACAAGCTCATCAACGCTTGTGCTGTGTTTGATTGAGTATTCCACAACCAATCGAGAGTAAGAGAGTTCGCAAGATATCGTAAGTGAGAGATATCGCGAGTGAGTGATTATCAACGAACCTTGAACGGAAATCGAGCAAGTTGGTGGATTGGCTGGGTCGTCATCATCGCAAATGAAGCGGCAGTTGACAATCGAGGCACAATCTTCAACCACATACTGCGTGCGTGACGCGGTGTTGCCGCATTGGTCGGTAGCCTTGTAAGTCACTGCAGTGCATGGTCCTGCAAGAGTGCAGTTGTTCGATGCCTGAGTCGAGACCGCCACTCCCACTGCCGTGCAGCTGGTGAACGTGGGACTCGGAGCCGATGTTGGAGAAGCGTCGCACGGAATGACGACGTTCTGTTGCCACGAAGAGACGCTGATCTCCTTGCGATCCGCCACCGTGATGGTTTGGGTCTGAATGGAGCCAGCTCCGCTCCACGCTCGCGAGATCACTTGAATCGTGCCTCCTGGAGCCGTGCATCGTGGGAACGTGACCATGTCGGTGAAGGAGGGAGTGGCGCCTGCGCACGTGCCACCGGCGATGGTCGCTGCGCCCGTCGCGGTGGGAGATGTGTCGCTGCCGCACAGGACGGTCGTTGAGGGAGGGATCGACAACTGTCCAGGAGTTCCTTGGATGGCAAAGTTGACCGAACCGCCCAACTGAGCGGCTTGGGACGAAGGCGAGTTGGAGCAGAGATTGAGACCCGACACCGAGAGCGTGTAGGTGCATCCTCCAGGAAGGTTCGAGAAGACCATGGTGCCAGTCGACGAGGTCATCTGGGATTGCGTCGATGATGTGCAACGAGTGCCGCCGATCGAGAGCTTGACGACAACTCCCGCTTCGAGTCGGTCGCCCGATCCAGCGTGGTAGCCATCGCAGCCGCAGTCAACAAAGACCGTGGCTCCGATCGAGCCCGTGGGAGCGATGAGGAACTGCACCTGGTTGATGGCGAACTGGAGGTTGGCGGGCTCGGGCCACGAGAGCTCGATCGCTCCCACGGTGCCAGTGAAGCGCGATCCTGAAGTCCACTTGGTCGAGTCCGAGAAGTTCAACGTGAAGAGCGAGAACGTTGGATTCTGACCGGTCTCGACGACGGTGATCGGGTTCGATTGCGCCATCCACACTCCAGTGGGAGAGTACATGGTTACTGTTACTTGGTTGGGCACCACATCGCCCAGAGCGTTGAAGTGGAACGCGTACGCTCCGATGGTCTGGAGATTGATATTGAGGTTGTTGACATCCCTGAGGATGGGATTCTGCGACTGAGAGTTGAGCGAGCTCAACGAACAGAGAGCCGTGTCGCCATCGAGCCGGTACAAGACTTGGAACGTCGGGCTCTTGAGGTTGTTGTTGGCCGACTGCACGCCGTTTGGCGCTGTGGGCTGGCCGTTGGGGATGAACACGCCAAGCTGAACCGAGTTGCCAGTGTTGGTACCGGCAGGAGCCGAGAGCTGGAGCTTGCGAATGCCGCCAGCGAGAGTCGGCGTGCTAGTCTTGGAGGGAGAACAGTTGAAGATGCTCGCTACACCAGCGGTGCGCAGCGAGATGGTGGTCTGCGGCACGTCGAACACATCAAGAGTGTACGTTTGTTGCGCGGAGACACTCACAACGAACACCAACACCAAAACCAACGACAACCACGTGGCGGTGGTGGTGGTGGTCATCGTAGACGCGGTGACAGTGAGACGCGCCATGGCTAGGTGGGAGCGGGGGGAGGAGGAGGGCGAGGGAGCGAGTGCGGAAGAGTGGGAGCGCGTTGGGTGTATCCTGCGGCTGGGAACTTTCCTGGCGCTTACTGACTTTTCCAGAGGTTGCGCTAACGGATCAATGGGCCAACCAATCAACGATGCTCCTCACCTGCCGCGCAGCGTGATATCGAGATCCAATCCACCATCGTTGAATGGAATCGTGACAACAACGAGAAGATTGCACTTTGGTTGAGTGAGTTACTCTGAGAGTGAAAGAGAGAGAGAGAGAGAGAGAGAGAGAGAGAGAGAGAGTGAGAGAGAGAGACCGGTTCGCGCTGGCGCAGAGTTGCACTACCAACTGCGCCACGCGTGCTATAAATACCCCTGCCACTCACTCAACGGCCCGGTGCGCTAGACGATCGATTCTGCGGTCTGCGCCTCGATCGCACGCTGGCGTTGGTCTGCTCGTAGGCAGCATAGAAAGTAGGAGGCCGGCAGAGGCTTCTCAGGGCTTCGGACAAAGTTCGTGTCGGCAAGGTACAGTTGCAGCCACATCGTGTCACATTGCAACTCGAGGGCCTCGCTCCGCAGCAGTGGCGTGTTGACGACTGCGCCGTAGTGAATACAATGTAGCATCCGCACGCATGTAGGTTGTACAGGCTCAGCAAGCATGGGAATCTGAAGTAGCGTGCGGTCACATAGGTGCCAAGAGTGAGCGAGCGAGATCGCGCAGCAGCGCCTCATTTCGATCCTGCTCCCAATCCCAACCAACCTCCCAACCCACTAAACATTGGGCTCCAACAGTGCCACTGCGGCGAGGTGTTGTGAGCGCAAGCATCACGGCCACTCCTCACTCTGAGCGTCCAAAGAGCGGGCGCGAGCGACGTCGCGAACAGCGCGAGCTCGAACTGCACCAACGACGCGAGGCGGCGGTAGCCGAGTTGCTCGCGACCACGGCCGAGACCTCGATCATCGTACGCCACGGCCTGCGCTGGGTCGTGCCGTATCGATTCGAGTTCGCCGTGCGCGCCAAGGCTCGCTGGTTCAATCGGTCGTTGATCGACGTGCTTACGCACGAGTTCCTCGCGCAGGATGCCGCATACTACGTACGTGTGTGCGAGTCGCTGGCCAGCAGCACGCGCCACCTCGTGCGGTGCTGACCTCGTCGATGCAGACACGAGCAGTCGACAGCGGACGCATCCTGGTGAACGACCGCCAAGTCGGCAGCGACTACACGGTGCGCGAGGCAGACGTCGTCAAGCACACGATCCATCGGCATGAGCTTGCGGTAGCGGCACAGCCGATCGAGCTGCTTGCCGTCAGCGACTCGGTGATCGCGGTCAACAAGCCGGCCTCGGTGCCGGTGCATCCGTGCGGGCGCTATCGACACAACACGCTCACGTTCATGCTCGCTCGCGACCATGGCATCGCGGCGCTATATCGTACGAGCATAGTGCGGCGTCAAGCACGCGTGCTCTCGAGTTGTTTGGTACTAAGAAGTGCAACGTGCGTGGCATGGGTGCAGCGGCGCATCGATTGGATCGCCTGACGAGTGGCGTCGTGCTATTCGGACGATCGAACGAGGCAGCAGAGGAGCTTGCGCGCATGATACAAACAGGCAAGGTCACCAAGCAGTACTATGCGCGCGTCTACGGCGTTCTCGAGCGGTACGTTCGGTTCGTTCGTTGTATCGTTCGGTGTATTGTTGATGGCGAACTGTCGTCGCGTAGGAAGGACGGTCCGTTCCTGATAGACTCGCCGATCTGGGTCGACAAGACTGGCAGGCTTCCATGTCGAGTCGACCATGAGCTTGGCAAGCCATCATCGACCGTGGTCGAGTACATTGCCGACGATGGCATAACGTCGCTTGTGCAGTGTACGAGAGTCACACGCGCGCTCGCAAGCCAAGATCGCTCGGTGGTTAACAGCACCGTTGGTGGGCGCATGTAGGTCAACCACTCACGGGTCGAACGCATCAAATTCGCGTGCATCTATCATCGATCGGTACGTGAATGAGCCAAGGCGTTCGGTGACGGCGACACAACGACTCACGCGGAGAGGACAGGCCATAGCATCGTCGGCGATCCGCTGTATACCACCACCACGACCACCAATGAGACGGGCGCACAAATGGTGCACCAGCAACTCGATCAACAGTTGCTCGAACGCATCACGCAGCACGTCGCAGTGACGGAGCAGGTGGCCGACGAGCACCGCGACGATCTCTGCCGCGAGTGCCGCGAGCCACAGCAGCAACACGGACCGCTCGCCATGTGCCTACACGCAGCACGGTACTCTTCCGAGCGGTGGTCGTTCGTAGCCCAAGCACCGGAGTGGGCGCAGGAGTTATTCGAACGAGCGCGATAACGAGACCACTGCGCTCAGGGCCACCAACCCGACCACAGCGCGAGGTATCCTTGGGACCGGAACAGCAGCAGGAGCAGAGGGGTGCGAATTTCCGCGGAAAATCCCGCGCATATCGTGGAGAGATACTGCGAATCTCGCGCAATATCCGCCGCTCCGTCGCTCGTCGTCCGGCAGGCCGCGATTTAAAGCCCGAGGCCAGCAAGGTTCAGCATTATCCACAACTTCCCCTCACACTCACACAACACCACCACACCACACCACACCACCACACCACACCACTCTCTACTCTCTCCTCTCCACATCATGTCGCTTAATCCCAAGGAATGGACCGAGAAGACCCGCGAGGCTATTGCGGCCGCGCAACAAACAGCCAAGGACTTTCAACACACGACTCTCTCACCGTTACATCTGGCGCATGCCTTGTTGGCCGATCCTGAGGGACTCACTCGACGTATCATCGAAAAGACCGGACGCAACAGCAAGGACGTCGAGCGCCACGTCGCGAATGCCATGGGCCGACTGCCGAGCCAGGATCCGGCTCCTCCCGAGGCTCCGTCGCCCAACCGCGCGCTGATTGCCGTCATCACCCAGGCGCAGCAGTTCCAAAAGAAGCTCGGCGACTCGCACCTCGCGGTCGACCACCTGCTTCGCGCCGTGGTGCGCGACAAGGACGTGGCGGGCGCCCTGTCGCGAGCGTCGCTGACGGCCGAGCAGATCGACGAGGCCGTGGCGGCCGTGCGCGGCAAGCACACGGTGCAAGGCGAGTCGGCCGAGTCGCAGTATGAGGCTCTCGAAAAGTACGGCCGCGACCTCGTCAAGGCGGCGAGCGAGGGCAAGCTCGACCCGGTGATCGGACGCGACAACGAGATCCGCCGCGTGATTCGCATCCTGTCACGCCGCACCAAGAACAACGCGCTGCTGCTCGGCTCGCCCGGCACCGGCAAGACGGCGATCGTCGAGGGCCTGGCGCAGCGCATCGTGCGCGGCGACGTGCCCGAGAGCCTGCGCGACCGCCGCGTGATCGAGCTCGACATGGGAGCGCTGGTGGCCGGCGCCAAGTACCGTGGCGAGTTCGAGGAGCGCCTCAAGGCCGTGCTCAAGGAGGTGCAGGAGGCCGAGGGCGACATCATTCTCTTTATCGATGAGCTGCACACGGTGCTCGGTGCCGGCAAGAGCGAAGGTGCCATGGACGCCGCCAACCTCCTGAAGCCGATGCTGGCACGCGGCGAGCTGCGCTGCATCGGCGCCACGACGCTCGACGAGTACCGCCAGCACATTGAGAAGGACAAGGCCTTCGAGCGTCGCTTCCAGACGGTGCAGGTCGAGCAGCCGTCGGTGGCCGACACGATCTCGATCCTGCGTGGCCTCAAGGAGCGCTACGAGACGCACCACGGTGTGCGCATCCTCGACCGTGCGCTCGTGTGCGCGGCCGAGCTCTCGGCGCGCTACATTACGCAGCGCTTCCTGCCCGACAAGGCGATCGACCTCGTCGACGAGGCGTGTGCCAACACTCGCGTGCAGCTCGACTCGCAGCCCGAGGCCATCGACACGCTGACGCGCCGCAAGATGCAGCTCGAGGTCGAGGCCACGGCGCTCGAGAGCGAGAAGGACATTGACGAGGCGTCGCAGCAGCGACTGCACGACGTGCAGGCCGAGCTGGCGCGCGTCAAGGAGGACCTCTCGGTGCTCGAGGCGCGCTACCAGAGCGAGAAGGCGCGCGTCGACCGTATCGCGGCACTGCGCAAGGAGATTGAGGCCGTGCGCGTCGCGATCGCCGAGGCGCAGCGTCGCTACGACCTCGCAGTCGTCGCCGACCTCCAGTACCGCCGACTCCCGAACCTCGAGCGCGAGCTGCAGCAGTGCCTCGAGGAGAACGACGCCGCGGCCGCCGCGGCCGCCGCCGAGGGCTCGGGCTCCGGCTCGCTGCTGTCCGAGACCGTCGGACCCGAGGAGATTGCCGAGGCCGTCTCGCGCTGGACCGGCATTCCGGTCTCGAAGCTGACGCAGACCGAGCGCGAGAAGCTGCTGCTGCTCACCGAGCAGCTGCACAAGCATGTCGTCGGCCAGGACGAGGCCGTCAACGCCGTCTCGGAGGCCGTGCTGCGCTCGCGTGCCGGCCTCGGTCGCGAGAACCAACCCACCGGCTCGTTCCTCTTCCTCGGCCCGACCGGTGTCGGCAAGACCGAGCTCGCCAAGGCGCTCGCCAACGAGCTCTTTGACGACGAGAAGCACATGGTGCGCATCGACATGAGCGAGTACATGGAGAAGCACGCCGTCTCGCGCCTCATCGGCGCGCCGCCCGGCTACGTCGGCCACGAGCAAGGCGGCCAGCTCACCGAGGCCGTGCGCCGCAAGCCCTACTCGGTCGTGCTGTTCGACGAGGTCGAGAAGGCACACCCCGAGGTGTGGAACGTGCTGCTGCAGGTGCTCGACGACGGCCGCCTCACCGACTCGCAAGGCCGCACCGTCGACTTTACCAACACCATCATCATCATGACCTCGAACATTGGCTCGCGCGTGCTGCTCGACGCCGCCGCCTCCTCGGCCTCGTCGCTCTCGGGCATCGCCGACGCCGCCTTCGCCATTCCCGAGAGCGCCCGCCGCCAGGTCATGGACGCCGTGCGACAGCACTTCCGACCCGAGTTCCTCAACCGCCTCGACGACATTGTCATCTTCACGCCGCTCTCGCGCCAGCACCTCGCCTCCATCGTGCACATGCAACTCGCCGGACTCCAGGCCCGCCTCGACAAGCGCTCGATCTCGCTCAAGCTCCACGACTCGGCACTCGACTTTGTCCTGCAGCAAGGCTACGATCCGGCCTACGGCGCTCGTCCGCTGCGCCGTTACATTGAGAAGGAGATCTCGACCAACCTCTCGCGAATGATCCTCTCGGACCAGTTGCTCGACTACTCACAAGTCAACATCGAGTACGATCCGTCGACCAAGAGGCTCGCCTATCGAGTCTTGGCACGTCCCGAGAAGCGTGCTCGTACTGGTTCACGATAAGAGAGTCATCCATCTATCCATCCATCTATCCATGTATCTGTGTATTCTCCTGCGGAATCCGTTCTCTTTGCTTTTACTGCTATTGTTGTATCATCATCATCATAATGAAGAGCATAACTACTTGTTCGTTATCCATCGCAAGAGAGAGACCAATCAACCAAACCATCTAACCACCAACTCGGGCACTGCGTGAGAGATAGATACCACGAGTGTCGGCTGCCTCTCGTCATTCATTCGTTCGTTGCCTGCTCGCCGCCGCTGCTGCTGCTCGTGGTCTGCTCTCCGTTACTCGTTGCGCTCTTCCACTGCACTCACTCAACCCATGGCTGGAATCATTCACAGCGTCCAAGAGGTACGGACAGCAAGCAGAGACATCAAGATAGATAGCGATTTGGATGTGGATATTCATTGGGGCGTTGATTCGCTGGTGCATGTGAGAGCAGATGGTGAAGCCGCCCAAGGCTCCGACCTATGAGGACCTCAAGGCGAGCCAGTTCCCGTGGCATACCGTACGTACATGCTACTGGAACATCTCCACAACGTGCATCGACTCATTCTGGCTCGAGCGCCGTGATATGCGCGCGTGAATGCTGTGGTGCAGGGCTGCAACCTGACGCTGTACCAAGACGCGCACTGCGGTGAGGACTCGCCGGTGCAACACCTGTCTGCCGCCGAGGGCGAGGCTTGGCTCGGCCCGCGCAGCTGTTGGGAGGATATCTACTCGTGCGTACAAACCGCGCGCACCACGGTTGGCTGGCTCGATGGCTCGATGGGAGGCTGACCTGGTGTGTGTGTGTGGTACCAGCGCCATCCTGAACGCTCGCTACTTCGTCTTCATCACTGGCTGGTCGGTCATGACCAACATCACCATGTTGCGAGGTGGCAGGGAGATCTGGCCCTCGGATCCCATGCGTACGCATCATCATCCATCCAACTAACCAACCAACCAATCGAATCACACTGGCTCATCGAGAGAGCGTGGACGACGCTCGTGTACAACGCAGTTCCGCCGCCGCCCTCGGGCGCCATGACGATCGGCGAGCTGCTCAAGTACAAGGCTTCTCATGGCTGCCAAGTGGTGGTGCACGTTTGGAACGACGCCACGTCGGTCGACGCTATGGGCGTCACGGTCGCTGCGGGCATCATGCACACTGGCGACGAGGTACGATCGACAGACAGCTGGCGCATTCTCGCTCCATCGATGGCGCTGGATTGCGGTTGATTGTGCGCCGTGCATACGATGAGAGTAGGAGACCTCCAACTACTTTAAGGACTCGAACGTCGTGGTGAAGCTCTCGTACCGTGAGGGCGAGGGCGTTGGCTCGGTACGCCTTTCCTGTGGAGCACGTGAGACACACATGCTGATGCTAACAGAGCTGTTGGCTGCAGCGATTCGAGTGGACGCATCATCAAAAGTCGGTGATCCTCGATGTGCCGTCGGCCTTCCCGAACGTGCGCCGTGTGACGGCGTTCGTCGGCGGCCTCGACTTGACCGGAGGTCGCTTCGACTCGCCGCGTCATTCGTTGTTCCGCACCTTGGGCACCTTGCATCTGAACGATTGGTACCAAGGATGGGGCGATGAGATCAAGCAGGAGTTCGGTCCGCGTCAGCCGTGGCACGACATTCATTCGTGGGTACGTTCGGCCATTCAATGCATTGCATCAGGAGCCTCGATCTCACTCTCGATCTCTCTCTCGCACTCTCGCTATCATAAGGTCGAGGGCGCTGCAGCTTGGGACGTGCTGGCGAACTTCCAGCAGCGTTGGGCCAAGCAAGGCCTCCACCATGTGCACCTGTTCCAGCCGGCCGAGCCGTTGTTCCTGCCGCCGCAGGGCGACCTCGCGTATCCGCCGGGCCACCCGAGCGAGTGGCATTTGCGATTCGTGCGCTCGATCGACTCGAACTCGGCGCTCTCGATCTTCGACTCCAAGGAGCAGGGCATCCAGAAGGCGTACGTCGAGATGATCCGCAATGCGCAGCGCTTCATCTACATCGAGAACCAGTACTTTATGGGCTCGTGCTACTACTGGCGCCAGCACCGTGAGTCGGGCTGCAAGCAACTCGTGCCGTACGAGATTGCCAGTCGCATCGCGACCAGCATCCTCGCCCACGCTCCGGTCACGGCCTACATTGTCGTGCCCATGTATCCCGAGGGCTATCCCGAGGACGGCGCCATCCAGGAGATGCTGCGTTGGCAGTGGAACACCATGGAGATGATGTACACCATGATCGCCGGCGCCATCAACCAGGCCGGCTGGCGCGGTCTTGTGCACCCGACCGACTTTTTGAGCTTCTTCTGCTTGGGCAATCGCGAGACCGTGGTCGGTTCGACCGCCGCCAATCCGGGTCTCCCAACCGACCCCAAGAACCTGCGCGTGGTCCAGGTAGGTCCACCACCACCACCACCACCACCACAACCACAAGGCAACCAGAACCATATCACTAATCGCCTCATTTCGTGACAACCATCGCCATCAAACAGTCGCGTCGCTTCTACGTGTACGTGCATGCCAAGTTGATGATCGTCGACGACGACCACGTGATCCTCGGCTCGGCCAACTTGAACGAGCGCTCGCAACGTGGAACGCGTGACACCGAGATTGCCATCCAAGGCTTCCAGCCGGCGTATCGTGGCGCTGCCGCACGCGGAAGGATCCACCACTTCCGCTCGAGTCTCTGGGCCGAGCACACTGGTCTCTCGATGCCCGAGTTCTTGATGCCCGAGCACTTGAATTGTGTTCGTTTGGTACGTGCAGGCGTCAGATCTCTTTCTCTCTTTCTCTCCTGATGAAGCGTGCAGCAACTAACGCCGAACTCGACTAGATGCGCGCCATCGGCGAGTCGAACGCCGCGGCGTTCTACGGCGACCAGATCGTCGATATCCCCGGCCATCTGCTGGCGTACCCGATCGCAGTCGCGGAGGACGGCACCTTGACGCCCAATCCGCAACTGTTTGCCGACACGCAAGCTCCCATTCAAGGCGCTGCCCAGTTTGCGATCCCGACTCGCATCACGTCGTAAAGCCCGCCACCCCCATCCACCCATCCACCCATCCGCTCGCGCTCTCTCACTCTCTCACTTCGATGCATCAACCCCCTCACCTCAACGCAATTCTACTTATTCTAACTCCATCCACGACGTGCTATTCCCAATGATTGTCGTTCATTCGTTGTTCAATCGCGACGATGGATGGATGATTTTTTATGGAGCGATCACTACTCGATCGCTTGCGTCGAGTGCCAGTCAACCGGCATGGTGCCGCTCTCGGCGCGCAGTACCTCGTTGGCCAGGCGCTCGCGGTGCACCTGCTCCCAGTCAATGTCGTTCTCGAGCGTGAAGCCGCGGTTGCGCAAGTAGTTGGCGAGGAAGACGCGCGTGTCGGGGTTGTCGGTGTAGAGCGGGCCGTCAATGTCGTTGGCGCTCGAGGTGCCGAGCGGGTAGAAGAGGTACGAGGGCTTGATCTTCATGCGGAAGGCGTTCAGCAGCTCCTTGTTGTGGTGCGTGTCGACCGACGCGAAGAGCACCTGCTCCTGCACGAGGTACGCCACGTCGGCCGCTTGGTTCGAGTACATCGAGCACGGAGCGCACACGGTCGAGTGCCAGTACACCAGCACGGCGTGGTCCTGCGTGTGGTGCTCGATGAACGAGTCGTACGTGGCGTCGTTGAGCGGTATCAACCAGTGCGAGCCGTCGAACTTCTCGTACTCGACTGGCTGAGGTGTTTCGACTGGCTCGACGGTGTCATTGCGAGTAGCAGCAGAGTCGTCGGTGTCGAGGTCGAGGTGCTCGGCATCGTGTGTGTCATCGTGCGAGTGGGCGTCCTCCTCGTTGGCGTGGACCAGCAACGCCAACGACAACACCAGAGAGGAGAGGAGAAGCACCAAGAGTGGCGACAACCAAGTTGAACGAGCCATTGTAGTCGTAGGAGCTGCCGAGGTGAAGGTGTGAGGGAGAGCGATGGAGAGTGAGAGCAGTGGGGAAGCGATGACGTGTCCCTTGGGTAAAGAAGCCAGCTCTTCCTCTTCCTGTTCCTCAACGACATCGTCGTATTGCTATCTATCAGGTAAAGGTAATAAGGATGCTATGTATTGAAATAATATCAAGTAGATTATAGCAGCAGATCTTGTGAATCATTCACACGATCATTGGTACCAAAGAGTAGAAGCGAGCAAGCGAGCAAGCGTCGATAGATGTAGAAGGAATGGCGGCTGCTGCTGCCACTCACAAGCAATTTGTACACACGGGCCGTCCTTCGACCAGCGCAAACTGCGAGAGCTTCTGGTTGCACATGGTACAACGGAAGCACTCGGGATGCCACGAAGTCTGAATGGCATTCACGTACGCTCCGGCGATCGGCTTCTGGCAGCCGCCGCACGTTCCCGACAGTTGCGTAATGTGCTTGACGCAGTAGGGCTTGCCGTCCTTGATCTTGCGCGTACTGTCGAGCGCGCAGCCGCACGTGGTACACGTTCCGTACGCAGCACTCGGTGACGCAGATGCCATCGGAAACGCACCCGAGCCGCTCCTGGACACTGCGATCGATGCCGATGATGATGATGTTGTGGGATTGGCTGCGGCTGCTGGGCTGGCGCCGGCACCTACCGGAGGAACGACGCCCACCGCACCGACCGGTGGCATGTGCAGTCCCTGTTGCTGGTACTGCTGGTACTGCTGCATGTACATTTGTTGCCACTGCATGAAGAGCGCCATCTGCGCCGGATCCTGTGCGCCGGGTGGCACACCGGCCGGGAACGACGGCATTCCAGGCGGCGGCATCGGCATTGCGATCGGGGGTGCCGTGGTCGGTGCGGGAAGAGCTGTTGTCGGTGTTGCTGCTGGTGTCGCCGGTGCTGCGGTAGTTGTGATGGATGGCGTTGTTGTGGGGCTAGTCAATGGCTCGTCGTACAACGATGGCTGATCACGCGAGTTCACCGTCTCGAGGAAGGCCTGCCCGCGAATGCCCGAGCCCTTCTTGCGGCGCGGTCGTAGCTCGACGCCATCCGACGAACTCGAGGAGCCCGAGTCGCCCGAGCGCTTCACTGCATCGGGGTTCGATGGGCGACGAACGCGGCCCGGTGCGTCGGGAGCAACGAGCGAGCTGCCCTTGGGTGACGAGGGTGCTGGAGACGGCGTCGCAGCGGCCGAGCCGCTCGTTGCCGGAGTCCAGCTCGTTGCCGGTGCCGAAGCGTTCAGCCGATCAGCGACGCCAGCTTGCGCCGGTGAGTCACCCTCGCCCGGCTCCGAGCCACTCAGGCCCATGCGCTTCTTCTTGAACGACTGCACGAGGTTCGACGAGGTCTCCGATGGCTTGCGGCGCACCAAGTCGTTGAGTGACGACGACTCGCGCAAGCGAATCGTGCGCACCATGGTGAGAATCTGTGCCGCGCGGTTGTAGCGACGCGACTGCTCCTCGGGATCGAGCTCCGAGCTGTGGGGGCTCTCGGGTTCGCCGTTGGCTGCCGCGGCTTGCTGCGGTGGTGACGCCACGAGATTCAGCAACTCGCCGAGACAAGTGACAATGTCATCAAAGGTCGGTCGCTTCGATGGGTCACGGTCCCAGCACTGCTCGATCAACGGCTCGAGGATGCAATTTGGTGGAATCTACCAGAGGCAGAAGAGCATCGAACAAGCTTCGCGGTGAGAACCGAACCGAACAACCAACAACCGACCAAGTCGAATACGATATCGAATTTCGCCGTACCTTGGGTCGAAGGTTCTTGGAGGACGCCAACAGCACGGCTTCAAATGGCGGCAACTCGGCATACGGCGCTTCTCGCGTTATCAGCTCCCACATGACGAACGCAAAGCTGTACACGTCGGCCTTCTGCGTGTAGTTGCTTCCGGCCAATGCCTCTGGCGCAGTGTACACTGGTGTGCCGACGCCACGAGTCATCTCCTTGCTCGACATGCGCGACAGGCCAAAGTCCGCCACCTTGACCTGCCACTTCTCGTTGACCAACAAGTTTCCAGGCTTGAGGTCGCGATGGATGATTCCTAGTTGATGAAGATAGCGCATTCTATACATCCATGCGCACACATCATGAGTTACTCATGGTCAACACCTCTCACTCCCGGCGGCTCCAACAACACCACTACGACGTACCCGTTGGCAGCATCGAGCGCTAACTTGGTCCCTAGCTCGATCGGTAGTGGGATGCTCTTGTCACTCACAATCTGCTGCAAGCTTCCACGTGAAAATAGCTCCGATACGATGAACAAATTGCCTGGTTGAGAGCAGCAACCCATGCAATGTACAATGTTCTCGTGGCGCAACACGCTACAAGAGAAATGCATCAGTTCGTGTCGTGTTGGCGTCGTTCGTTGGTCACAGTACCGATGCGATGCGATGCGGTGCATGAGTGGATACGTACCTCATCAAGGCCACCTCACTTCGGAACTCGGCCTCATTGAACGCAATACCTTCCTCGTCGAACTTTTTGATGGCAACCTCTTGGCCGCGCCATGTGCCTTTCCACACTACGCCACTGACACCTTGGCCGATGACCTTGATACACTCCACTTGATCGGGATTGATCTCGGTCTGCACGTGAACCTTGCCGCTTTGCACCAACGTCACGAGCTGTGACATGAATTGCCGGCCGCCCTGCTTGACGATCTTTTGGATGCAGTCCTCTGGATGCCGCGCATGCTCAGGTGTGAGGAACACCACCGCTACCAACCAAGTTCGCGCGCTCGCACAGGCGTACCGTTACCGGCAAGACTCGCCAGCAAGATAGCCGCTGAACGCTGGAGGTCGGCTGCTGATTGGTCTCGTAGAAGCGAGATCAACTTGTCGATTCCCGAATCTCCAATCACATTGACGATGATACTCTTTGTCTCTCTAGAATTCAAGTCATTAGAGAGAGAGAGAGAGAGAGAGAGAGAGAGAGCAAGTATTCGTTTCAAAGACATACAGTGGCATTTGTGCAAGTGCTTGAACGACGTGTGCTGCCGTCTCGATATCACAAGTATTCAAGGCGGTACAGAGTGAATTCAATCCACCGATCGACTTGATCGCGTTTCGGCACTCCTCTGTAGCACACGACGATTGATCAGCGCAACAACGAATCGTTATTGGAATCGCCAGGCACATGCGTACCGTAGGCTGCGAGCTTCGAGATAGCTGAGCACGCGACGCGTTGCAGGTGCAAATCGACCGAGGTCGTGAACTGAGTGAGAGGTCGAAGGATGCCACCCGTGTACACCAAGCGTGCCACCCCGGCATTGTTATTGACTGCGTATCGGTCGATCCGGGTCAGTGACTCAGTCAAAGTCAACGAGCCTGGCTGCACGGCACGTACTATGGATCAGGAGGTTGGCGAGCAGTCGCACGGTTTCAGCACTGAGGCAACGGTCGTATTGGTAGAACATGGTGAGATTGCGGCCGTATTCGTCCTTGTCGCAGGCGCTTGGCAGCAGGCTCAAACTCGTCGATATCTCCCAGTCCGAGAGCGTATCGGTCTCGCCGAGCAGTTTCAGCACGTTCGACAGGCCCGAGTGCTGTCCAATCGTCTCGGCAAACGCCGCTGTTGATGGTGGAGGCAATACAAACAGCCCATCGTTGGTCAACTGCCCGTATGCACCAGGAGGGTAACAACGTACGACTGACAGCCAGATTCGCGAGAGTGCGGACAATGTCGATGATGATCTGATCTTGGCCGTGCATACGAGCGACAAGCGCCATCAGGCTCTCAATGTGCGACGGGGCGAAGAAGCTCTTGCGGTACTGCTCATCAGCCGCAAAGTTGCCGATCGACGCAAGGGCATATCGCTTGGTGACCATGTCGGTAGTGCCACCCAACGCTTCGTTATCCGAGAACGAGAGGCAACCGATCGTGCTCAACAAGCCAGTATCCGCGATAAAGACTCGGAGTGCCTGGCCTTGCGAGAAGAACGATAGGGCTCTGTGTGTTGCATCGTTTGATCAGACACAAGTACCAACGCGAGCGAGCGAGAGAGAGAGAGAGAGAGAGAGAGAGAGAGAATTCGAACCTCATGATGGTACGCGCCGCTTCAATATCCTGCTTCCTAGCAAGTGCGAGCATGCGCTCGAGTATCACAAACACGTCCTTGCTGAAGCGTTGCGCAAAGATATGCAAATCTTGAACGTTAGGGTCCTTGGCCATGTCTATTCCAATCGATGCAAACCGAGCGAGTGAGCGAGTGAGCGAGTGAGCGAGTGAGATGCCGATGGTGGTTGTGGGCATCATCGACGCACGAGCATAAAGGTTGGCTTGCGAGGCCACGGTACGAGCGACGAACTGGAGCATCATGGGCGAGCAACCAAGAATCGCCAGCTCACCGAGACTTTGCGCAAACGAGTAACCTGCTTGCGTAATGATCTTCTGCTTGCTGTTGTCTGTGAAAGAAAGATGTGCGTAAGACAGCAATCGAGAGCGGTCGATATCGACGACAGCAATCACGTGACGAAGCATTCAACGTACTATCCACCAAGAGGCCGTCAAAGATGGCTGCGATATCGAGCTTCGATGCCAACGGTAGCTCGGGCGAAACCAACGCCAGCAACGGCTTGATACCAATGTCGTTCAAGATTGCTGATTGGTACTCCTCTGCGCGTCGGTTTGAGACAGCGAGAGAGAGAGAGAGAGAGAGAGAGAGAGATCAGTTGATGTGGTTGCGCGAGAGGCACGAGATAACGGTCGGTACCCTTGGTAGCGAGGATCGCCAGCAGCGAGATGGTCTGCAGCTTCCACTGTTCGTCCTGCAGGAAGTGGAGCAGCTTCTTGCCGTCACCGCCGGCTGCAAGATGATGGCCACGTCGTAGGAGTTGGTGGTGAGCATGATGCGTGGAAGTGGGAGCGGGTTACGAGCACCACGTACGATCCTCGATCTTGCAGATGTACGGACTGAAGAGAATGTCCTCACCGTGGAGCTTGATGAAGATCGAGTACAAGCCCGGCGCCTTGGTCGTCCACGAGACACACACGTTACCTACATCGGAGCACGATAGAGTGAGCGCGTAGTGTCGAGCACGACGGGCTGCGGTGCGGTTGCGCCAATCGCAGCAACGGCCGTTGAGGAGCACGCACCCTTGGCGTCGATCGAGTGCTTGGGAATGACGACGTCTTCGGTCGAGTGGTCGACGGACGACACTTCGACGTCAAACGCGTGCTGGATTCAACGAGTCACACCAGACCATACCACCACACGCACACAACAGAGAGAGAGAGAGAGAGAGTCAGTGATTGACGATGGGTCGCATCGCATGGTCGATAACCGACATTGTCGAACGATATGAAGCGAGAGCGAGGCGAGCGAGCGAGCGACTGCGCGTGTGTGAATGTGTATGATGGGTTCGAACCATGTCCTTGGTGACACACGGCGCATAGTTATGAGCTGTCGCATGGATCACGAACGAGTTGGTCACGCCGACGAAGCCTTGGTTGAGACCAGCGCCGCGCGCGTAGCACAGCTGCGTCGTTCGATCGTTCAGCCACCGAACCAAGCAATCAACCGCATCGATGACCCATGAAATCGATCGCGACCAAGAACCATCACATAGTAGTGAGTGATCAAGGCTCATGGGCGTTTGAGCTGCAAGGCTGAGACGCGAGCGTCGGCTCGTGTGTGTGAGCGCGAGCTCGAGCGTCGTCGTCATCGTACCCGAGGTGCGACCTCCTCCTTGAACTTCTTGATGCGAAACAACTGCAGCTTCTTCTTGGCCTTCTTGGATTCGTCAGCTAGTAGAGACCAGCACCCTTTCATTCAGTATTCCACAGCGACAACGGCGCGGACGAGAGCTCGACGACGACGACGTACCATTCGCGAGCGGCTTGACGTTCAGCACAATGTCGCCAGGTCCCGCGAACTGCGGTATCTGCTTGAGAGTCTTCTCGTTCTACATCGCCGTGTGAGAGCTGGTCGCCATCAAGCGCACGCGTGTGCGAGTCGCGCCGCGACGTACTGGCAGCTCGTTGTTGTCTCCGGGCAGGTAGAGGCCGAGCTTGTGCGGATAGATGGGCACGAACTCGTTGATCATGACCTTGAGGCCCCAGACCGTGTAGTGGTTCTTGACCTTGAGGCTCAGGGTCTCGCCGCCCATCGAGATGGGCGTACGAACGCGCACCACCGACATTGTGGATCGACGCTGGTGGTTGTTCTGCTCACTCACGGAGCCAGCTGCTTGTCTCGCAGTGAGTGAGTGAGCGAGCGAGCGAGTCTCGCGGTGTCGATGTGGTGTTGGCGGTGGTGGTGGGAATAACGAATGAGAAAGTGCGCTGGGTAGGGAGAGCCCTCTCACGCTCGCGAAATCACCTCTTCGATTTCTCCACCTTGGGTTGGCACTACGGAAAATTCCTCGCTCGGAGAGGCGCGTCTCTGCTGATCTCCAGTGATCGCAGCTTTTCAGGTTTCATATTTTCTTGCCCGCCTGCCGTCCACCACCTCTCGCTCACTCGCTCGTGCGTGCGCCCTATGGACGACGCCAAGAACATCCAGAAGGCCGGCTGGCTCTTTTGGAAGAACAAGAGCAAGTGGGAGCGACGGTACTTTGTGCTGCATGTCAACTCGAACATCCTGTACCACTACCGCTCGCCCAAGGACGCGCACAACCGAGCCATCGCGCTGTTCCTCGCGTCGACCAAGCAGAAGCTCCACGCCAAGAAGCCCTTCTCGTTCGAGATCATCACGCGCGAGGAGACGTGCCTCCTGCGCGCCGAGTCCGATGCCGATATGGCCGAGTGGATCTCCGTGCTGACCGACGTCTCATCGCGCATGTTGTCGGCCAGCATCGACACCGGCACCGCGAGCACGAGCGCCACCTCGAGCGCGAGCGCCATCTCCAACACGACTACGACGTCGACGGCCTCACTGGCACCCTCGGCGACACCCTCACAGTCCGTGCCTGCTCCCTCATCGAGCGCCGTCTCACCTTCGATCGCTCCATTCGCTGCGTCGGCGCCGCACTTGGCCCCAGGCGCCGCAGCGTCGGGCGGAGTGTCGCGCTCGAGCTCGAACCCAGCCGGCGCCGCGTCGACCCTCGCCGCCGTGCTCAACAGCTCGCTGGCCGCATCGCCCAGCTCGGCGAGATCGATCGTACACACGTCGCCGCCGAGTCCCGCTGCACACTGGGTACGACCGTGGAGCGCCTCGGTGGCGACCGCGGGCGAGGCGGCCTTCCCGCCGCCCATGTTCGACCCGGTGGCGCCCGAGGCGCCGCACGCCGTGCGTCCGGCATTCGCCGGCACGCCGCGCTCCAAGGACGCCGCCAAGGCCGCTGCCAAGCGGCCCAAGAGCTCGCACGGCAACTCGACGGCGCAGACGCTCAACCTCAAGCATCTCCACATCGAGGGCACGACGCGTAAGAAGGACAAGCACTCGCGAGCGCCGGTGCAGGGTCTGCAGAAGAGCGCCACGCTGCCGGCCATCATGGAGCGCGACGGCAACACCGAGTGCGCCGACTGCTCGGCGCCGCTCGTCGCCGGTACGCCGAGCACGCAACCTACCACACGCACACGACGACCGTCGATCCGGCGTCCATATGTGCCTCTCGATCGCTGACTGTCGTCACGTGAGCAGGCAACCAGTACACGTCCGTGTCGCTTGGCATCTTCCTGTGCGAGGAGTGCGCCACGATCCATCGGCAGCTGCTGGGAGAGGGAGTCTCCGAGGTCTTCTCGCTCAACTTCGACCAGCCGCCGCCACCGCAGTCGCCCGATGCACTGAAGCTCTTTGATCGGCTCTCGAATCCGCATGGCGTCACCGTACGTCCGAAGCTGCTGTCGCATCAATCTGCTCTCCGCTTGATGCTCGTGTTTGTGTGTGTGTGTGCTCGAGTGAGTGCTCGAGTGCGTGTGCGTGCTAATGTCGCATGTGTATCGACGTACCGGATGGCGGCATGCAGTTCCTGTCGTACATGGGCAACAAGCAAGCCAATGCGTATTGGGAGCCGCTCGCTCCCGCTGGTGCCAAGCCCAATGCTGCCTCGGCGCGCACCGACAAGGAGGAGTACATCTACCTCAAGTACCTGGCCCGTCGCTACAAGGCTACCAAGCAGGGATTCTTGAACCTGCGCGAGAAGAAGAAGTGGCGCGAGTACTGGGTCGTGCTCGAGTCCTCGACCATCAATCTCTTTACGCACAGCAAGGACATGAAGGCCGCCGAGATCATCGTGCTGGCCTCGTGTGGCGTCAAGCCCACCGACGATCCCTCGACGCCCGAGTGCTTCTCGGTCATCACACCAACGCGTTGCTTCAAGTTCTCGGCCAGCTCGTTCAAGGTCGCTCTCGAGTGGCTCAACCTCATCAAGGTCTCGCAGGGCTGTGTGCTCCGCAACCTCACGGCCGAGGCCATCCGTGCCGAGGGCGAGAGCGAGAACGCTGCCGCCGTTGCTTCCTCGTCTTCTGCGTCCTCGAACGATGGCACCGAAGCTGCCACGCCATCAGCGGCTGATTCCTCTGACTCGAGTTCCAGCAGTGCTGTTGAGCCCGATGCTCCTGCTCCTGTACCAGTTGCTTTCATCACTCGTCGTGTACGCATCGAGATGCAACTGCACCTACAACTACCTGCATTGTCATTTGCTATCGTTTCTCACTCCACATTCGCGTATCTCTCTCGCGCGTCATTTTAGTTGACCTTGCTACCCGGATTGAGAACGCCCCCACCTGTGATGACCTTCGTTCCTCCGCCCGAGCCCGAGGAGACAGAACCTGAGCCGACGGCTGACTCACTGTTACAACGCCTGTCGGCCCTCGAGTCGCAAGCCAAGGAGATCGAGGAGGCTCGCGCACAGCAAGCGCGTTTGATGAACGAATCGATCGCCAGACTCAAGGAGCTCGAGCAAGAGAAGGCCAACGTCACACGCGATCTGTTGTCAGCGAGTGGCAAAGCAGACGCAAATGCGACCTCCGCCATTCCCGGCTCCAACACTCCGGCCGGCCTCGATCTCAACACCATCAACCGAGCGCCTCTCGAGCAGATTCTGCAGCACCTACTGTGGGCCTCGCGAATGTTCCAAGTCAACTTCCTGCTCTCGTATCGTACCTTCACCTCGCCGGCCTTTGTGCTCCAGTCACTCGCCACCATGTATCGTGCGCAAGTTGCACAGGATGCGGCGCAAGCGACGCGACTTTGCTCGCGGTATGAAGCCATGCTCTTTGTAGTTATAGCTGCTCTTCCTGTGATGCCAATCTGATCGACGCTGTATAGCATCACGGCCTTTCTCGAGCTGTGGATCACTCGTTACTTTTTCGACATTGACTGCGACGGCTCGCTCGCTACCTACATTGCAGCATTCATCGATGACATTCTGGTACAGACGCCCAATCTCGAGGAAACTACCACTCACTTGCGATCGTTACTTCGAGCCCAAGTGCGTGCCCACCCACCCGCCCAACTCCCAGTGAGTGGCATTCGTATTGCTTACCCTCCACTTCTCGCAAACAGATCTTGCACCAGTACACGATCCAAGCCATGTTCCCTGAAGCTGAAGAAGCGCCACCGCCACCCATAGAACCCTCCAAGTCGCTCGAGACATTGCTCGTGTACGACATTGACCCTCTGGAACTTGCGCGCCAGTTGACTTTGATCGACCATCGCCAATTCCGCGCCATTCGACCGAATGAACTGCAGCGATTCATGTGCGTATTGCTTGCAAGACCGAACTCGCGATTGATACTGACTCCTCGCTCCTGGGTGGGAACAGTGAGTGGAAGAGCTTCGACAAGGCCTACCAAGCGCCGAGCATCGTTACGATCTTGGAGCGCCGAGAACTCGTGGCCTCATGGGTGCTCGAGAACATTGTACGCAGCTGGATCACCGATCACATCTCGTCGCTCGAGTACTTTATCACGGTCGGCAAGCATCTGGTGTCGCTGCGCAACCTCAGTGGCTGCGCACAAATTCTCGCTGCCATCGACGACACGAGCTTGTTACGTTTCGATGGCCTGTGGGAGAGCATCGGTGGCGACCACGAAGCAACGCTGCAGGAGCTTCGTCGCTTGATCTCCTCCGACAGCCACTACAAGAATGCGCGCGCCATTGTCTCAACCAACATTCGAGCGCCATCTGTGCCGTATCTTGGTACGTGAGTCCTCAGAGCGCCATCTCGCGAACGTCTTTGACTGATGCATGTCGTTGCAGAGGTGATCCTGGATGATCTGCAAGTGATACTGCAAAGCGAAGCAGAGCTCGACCAAGAGTGTGCCAGCAACAACGCCATCAACTTGTCGAAGGCGCGCAAGCTTGCCCGCATCATTGCCGATGTGCAGTACCACCAATCGATCGTCTATCCATTGCGGGCGGTTCCGGTCGTGCAGTTGCTGCTCGACAACTCGCGCTTGCAGTCGCTCGATGCGCAGGCGCGTCGCTTGCTCGCTAAGCTCCACTCGCAACTGGAGCCGCGCGGTGCTGTACCGCTCGAGTTCGACGACGAGGATCTCGACGACCTGGAATACGAGTTCGACGATGAAGACGACGCCACGGGAGCCGGAGAGAGCGCAAGCGATCATCAAGTAACCGACGACACACCTAGCCGACCAGCACCCGAGCCCCCGAGTGAGCCAGCACCGACACCAAATGCGCCAGCGCCCGAACCTCCCGCATCCGAGCGCCTCTCGATCTTTACCATGTTCCAGTAGCATCATCACTCTGATACCATCCACCCACCCACTACCATCACCAGATCGGCCATCTTCCGATGCCACATATCTTCATCCCGTTCCGTTGTAGTTGTATTGTTCCATTCCTGCCTCCCATACGAATATGAATCCATATTCATTCATCCTCGATTACATTCTCTCGATAGCGGATATCTCGTGGTTGGGGTACGATGCTGATTACTGTTCCGATCGAGTTGGCACACTTCATCTTGATCGCAGCATCTCCATCCACCGCAGCATCTCGTTTGCGTGACTTGAGTCCCAAGATCACCATGACAGTATGGACCGAGTTTCAAGCACTCGACGATGTCGAGCACCAGTCGTTCGCAGTGAGAGCGGCGATCATGTTCCTGCTGGTGTTCCCGTTCTTCACCGTGCTGTTCGGCTACGATGTGATCGGGGCTCTCGGTAACGAGCTGTGTACGTTGTTGCCGCGGTCTGGCTCTCGATCGAGGACAACTAGTGATATTCATGCGTACCATTGGTGAACCTCAGATGACTACTTGCAGATTGATGCAGCTGGCGTCGGGTTGCTGTATCTCGGTACTGCAAGCGCGTGCGCACGCTTGGCTGCGTATTGCGCGAGACTGACTAGTTAACGCGTTGCTACTCGCTAGTGTATGGCTCGATGGCTCCAGTCATGGCCATCACAACTGGGCCGATATTGGATCGTATCGGTGCATATGCGTACGTTGTCGATCGAGTGACTGCCCATGGAGCTGGCCTCAGCGAGCGTTGTACTGATATCTCTCTCGGCCTCTCGTTGTACCACGCAGCATGTGCATCTCGACGAGCTTCATGGCAACGATCGGAGCGGTCGTGATCGTCTGGGGAATCATGCAGCACTCGTTCTGGCTCGTGTCGGTCGGTCGCTTGTTGACAGGCTTCGGTGAGGCGCTGTTGGTGACCGTGTGCATTCAGCTCAGCCGCTCGTTCACCGGCACGTGGAGCGAGATGGGCTTCGCTGGCACGGTCGTCACGGGCCAGGTCGGCAACGTGCTGGTGTTCTTCGCGCTGCCGGTCATGGTGCAGTACCTCACGATACCGCACGTGTACATTGTTTGTGCGTGGTACGTGCTCGATCGTGATCGACGTCGTCGCTGCTGCTGTCCTGATGAACTTGTTTAGTATCTACGCTGCGGCCTTGGGCACGTGTATTGGCTATGTGCTGTTGGACCGCTGGAAGCCCGTGCGAGCGCCTGCTGTTCTTCGTACGTACTACACTCAAGCACGCTCAGGCTCTCGTGAGGACGTGTGACTGACGCATTGTGATGCCGCAGAGGAGGAGGCAGACGAGAGCGTGCTGCTGCTCGAGCTCAAGCAGCCGCCACAAGCTCGGCTGTGTCGCCCATTGCCGCTGTCAGTGTGGCTGATCGGTGCCATTCGATGCTTCAGCGCGGCGCCGTTCTACGTGTTCGTGTCGTTCGCGCCACAGTACATTGTCGAGGTCACGAGCTACTCGTCCGAGCAGACGGGCTTCATCGTCGCGGCCATGAACGCCATTGTGATCGGAGCTCCAGGAGCTGGATGGATCATCAGTCGCATCGGGATGCGCTGCGAGATCTGGTTCGGGAGCGCCATCATGTTGTGCATCGCCTTCGTGGCCTTGTCGTTCGTCGGCGCGATGGATCCCATCGGTTGGGTGATGTTGGTTGGAGCGTCATTCGCGTGGCAAGCTGCATCAGTCACAGCGGCCGTGGCGTTGGTCGGTACGTTACTGCTCGGGACTCGAGGCAGCCAGCTTGCTCGCTCGCTCTGACTGCTCGTGCTCGTGCTTGCAGTGGAGCAAGAGGAGTTCAGCTGGGCCTACAGCATCGAGTCGTTCATGTTCACCGTGGCGCTGTGCATCCTGCCGTACATCTTTGGAGAACTGCGCAGTTGGTCGGGCTCGTATCGCTTGCCGATGCTGTTCCTGGCCGGCTTGAACTGTATCGCACTGGTGGTGATCGTGGTATTGTATGTCGTCGATCGACGACGAGGCCAGGCTCTACGGCGCCCTGGTACGGGCATCTCGAACACCGCCTGCCAGCACCCACCAACCTACATACTAACGATGATGCTCGTTGCATTGCACAGCTGCCAGTGTTCCTGCTGAGCCACAACCTGTAAAGTAGGCCAGGTGTTTGCGTGTATGTGTGTGTGTGTGTGTGTGTGTGTATATTTGCGCAAGTCATTGCCGATCGAGTATGCTGCACAAGAGAGATTCATGTAAAGTACGGTACAAAGGTCGATTCCTCGTGGCAGTACTCGTGCATCACCTCGTACGTGTCGAGCAGCAAGCCCGGGAAGCGCGCGAGGAAGAAGCCAACGAAGCCCTCCGGTAGCGGGCCGAACTCTTCCTGGATCTCGGGCGGCAGGTCGCGGTAGTGGTGGCCCTTGTTGCGTATCACACGGAGCAGGTCGCATATGTTCGCCTTGTTGTACTTGCGGTGCTTGCCAGCATCGAGCTCGGCCATGACGCTGGCGCTCAGCTTGCGTGACCAGTCGGCGTCGAAGCTATTGCCACTGCGTGCCTCGAGCGCCTGCACGATGGGCGACGAGGCCTTCTCGGGATCGAGCCGATCCGACGCGTCCTTCAAGAACATGAGTCGCTTCTGGGCGCTCCAGAACAGCGGGTGCAGCAGAGCTCGCGCTGCCGTGATTCTGTGTCGACAGCAGACCGAGTGCCATATGCTGCTTAGTCTCGCGTTGCTCCTCAGCACGATGCTGCCACTCGCAACTGCGCGTACCGCTCATCGGGACGGCGCTGGATCATCTGTCGTACAAGATGGCGTGCCTCGGGCCACTTGTTGAGCGGCGTGAGGTTGTACTCGCCCTTGATGATGTTGGCGTCACGCTCGAACCTGAACGTCACACCACACGATGGCTCGTGAGCATCGATAGCGTGGCTGGCGAACGATCGTTCGTGCACGCGCGTACTTGTTGCCAAACGGATGTTGGCCGTTGGTGAGAATGTAAAAGATGATGCAGCCCAGCGCAAAGATGTCGACACTCTTGGTCTGGCGCTCGTTGGCGAGCAGCTCTGGCGCTTGCCAGCCTGCGCTGCCCGAGTTGGTACTCGAGAACGAGTGTTGGCCGCTGTCGAGCTTCTTGGCCAAGCCCATGTCCGAGATCTTGACGCTGTAGACACATTCACACGCATACGCGTAGGCACGCATGCGTGAGACCGAGCTTTGCGAAGCTCGCGGCATGAGGTAGAAGAACAATCTGCGTACCAGAGTTTTGAGTCGAGAAGCACATTCTGCGGCTTCAGATCACGATGAACGATATTGAGCGAGTGCAAGTGCTCCAAGCCGGTGACGAGCTCTTGCAAGATGCGCATCGTATCGACCGGAATCTGCTCGGCAGCTGGGTCCGAAACCACGGCCGGCTCGCTGGCCTCTCGCTGGCCACGTCGTTTGCTTCGAGATTGTCGCGCCTTGAGCTTGTTCTTTTGCTGGCTTTGCTGGACTTCGATGAATTGCTCGAGCGTCATCTCGCAGTACGAGAGGACCAAGTAGATAAATTCGCCATCTTGTTCCTGTGGTAGATAGTAATGGCGGGGGTTCAATGAACATCTCTCTCTCTCTCTCTCTCTCTCATTCGCAGTAAACAAACTACCTGCCATACCTTGGTATAGTATCGCACAACATGTTTGTGTTCGTCGGATTGCAGCAACAACGAAACTTCACGATGCGCAACATCGTAAAAGGCCGAGAGCATTCGCTTGACAGCGACCTTGCGGCCCGCCAGCTGACCCTCATACACGATGGTGCCACTACTGCCGTAACCCAGGATGCGGTTCGATAACACGAGCTGTGACTGCGATGACGATAACGATGGTGCCGAGGTCGGATGCAAGATACTCGGTGCGCTGGCAGCATCGTCGGTGCTACTGCCGCTGCTCGTTGATGCCTCGGTGCGAGCGGTCGATGCAGGAGTCGAATCCGAGTTCGAGTTCGAATCTGAAGTGGCCCTCTTGCCTTTCTTGTTTCGTGAAGGAGTGGCTGGTTGTGGTGCGGAGGGCTTGGAGTCCGAGGTGTTATCGACAAGCGCAACGGGCGGTGGCTCAGAGATTGTTGGTGTCGTGTCCGTCAACAAAGGTACGACGGCGGGAACAACTTGTGCCGCGGCTGGTGGTTTGACGAGCGAGGAGCCGATCACGAGCCCGGCTGTTAGTGCCACGACCACAGCGGCGACCAATGCAGCGATGACGGTCGTCGATGTGAATTGCTGTTGCAGCGATGGCGGCGTGGTGAGGTTGGCGACGGTGACTACTGGATTGCCGTCGGTGAGGAGCAGAGGCGAGCTCGGGAGCGGTGGGTCATGCCAGACGGGATTGCTCAGTGGTAGAGCGGGATTGCTTACGATCGCAGTGTGGGTGGATTGTAGTTGCGGCAGTGTGACCGAGTAGAAGCCGCGTAGGCAATGCGGAAAGTCGCGCGAGAGCGGTGAGCATGCCTCGGAGAAGAGATCCTCGCCATCTTGGTGCTCGCGAGGCGGCAGGTCTTCGTCATCGCTATCGGTGAGAAGCAGCACCGGTCTGCCCTCCATGTCCGAGGCGGCATACGGTGAGGTGGTAGCGGCGGGGCCAGGAGCAGTGGTGGCGGTTGGAGGTTCGACGTCAGTCGTTGATACCATGTGCCCGGTCGATTGAGATCGCAACGACCACGGATCGATCGGAATGACGAATAGTTGATCTTGATACGAGTCGATGTAGATGTCCTGCTTGTTGGCGGAGGCAGAATTCGAGCTCGCGCTCTTGCCTGCGAGGCGCGAAAAGTTGGGGAAGCGAGATTTGTAAAGGAGCATCTTGTGAGATGTCGTATCGTAACCGATGCTGTATGCGGAAGCGATCGCAGTTGGTAATGATGTATGCCATTGATAGCGTCCTATCGAGCATCTCTTGGTGAGCAACCCCGAACGAGAACGAGAACGAGAGAGAGAGAGAGAGAGAGAGAGAGAGAGAGAGAGCACGAAATGGGGTCTAGCGAACCATTGGAACTACCGCGTTGGTAGACGGATCCTTCGGGCGAGATCTCGAGCGATGCTAGTACTGGAGAGGGGGTTTTGTCGAATGCAATGTACGGTGCGAGATACTCTCCGATCGTAATGTTCCACCTGCAGCGCGCATCACGCCGTCAGAAGAGCGCTTCCACAAACGAGAGCGCTCGTGGCAGAATGAGCCAAGTACCGCTCGATGCCGGTGAGGTCGATGGCACGAATGGAATAGTCGGCACGGCCGACAAACAGAGTTCCCGGTGGCAGTTGGTTGGCCTCGGGCCTGGTGTTATGGTACAGTCCGCCGAGATCGTCGCCTGCGACGTGCGTCGAAAAGTTCTGGTACACGTTGCCGGTCATGGGATCGACGGCGAACACGTGTGTGTGCTTCCAGCCAATGTACACGGTGCCGTCCGACGACTGGAACGGTGAGTTGGCGACGAGCTCGCGCACCGTGATCGGCAGGCGGTTGAGGCCGGCATGTGTCATGGCATAGATCGAGCCATCGGCCGATGGCAGGAATAGCGGCGGCATGTCGTTGGCAAACTCCTCGGCGCTCGTGGTACGTGTGGCAAAGTCGGCCGCATCGCGCCACGCAGCCGAGTGCGACGCGAACAGCGGGCGGCCGGTCGAGAACGACCACCGTGTATCTCCCGACTCAGTGTCGAGTCCGTACACCATACCATCGACTCCACACACAACCACCGTATCGCTGGATGGAACGATCGAGTGAGTGAGTGAGTGAGTGAGTACAAGCAACGTTGAGCTCGCAAGACGACAGGGCCGACATACGTGTCCTCTTGTATAGGTCGATAGAGCAACGAGCGAAGAGACAACGAGTCGATCGGCTCTCGCATCGGTGGCGCAGGCTCGGTGGGCATCTGCGAAAGAGCCGTGCTGGCAGCGGCGGCACCATCGACTGCAGCAGGCGATACTGCCGGTGCCGAGCGTGCCATCTGCACGGAAGACGATGCACCGATACGCTCGAGCGCCAGGGCGTTGGAGTTGAAGGCAGCCGCGAGCGCGAGCAGCGCGCACAGGGCGAGTATCTTGAGCGTCGAGGTCGAGACGCTCGTGTGTATCATGATGAACGAGTTGTAATGTGAGACTTGAAACGAATAAATACGTCTGGGTTGGTTGGGATTGGCTGGGAGTGGTTGGGAGTGGTTGGGAGTGGTTGGGGCAACACCTCACATCAAGAGATATGAAGCCGTTGAAGGTGTAGAACCGAGTATCGTTGGTGCCACCGCAGCAAGAGGACTTGAATAGCCGCGTGTAGTCAAAGACTCGAGATTGAAGCAAGCAATTAATAGTAGGTATCAACTGGAGTATATCTGCCGTTGTTGTTGTTGAAGTTGTTGTCGGTGTGATGGTGTGGTAGTAGGGCTTGAGCAGCGACACGATGACGACGAGAACAAAACACGAATGATCGAAGAGAGAGACCACTGCCACTACCACCTCCTCTGACGTGGCAAACCATCCCATCCCACCGCACCACACTGGACCCTCCATGACCAAGGCCGGTCACTCATCGCTCATAATGTATCTCTCGTTGGTACCCCCGCTTCCCACACTCTCCCAACCATCAAGGACCACGCCGTGGCCCACCAATCTCAATAAACAAGACCTGGGATATTCCAGGACCCTACGATGGATTCATTCATTCATTCGCTCATACGCTCATTCGTCTGCTGCCTCGCTCGCTCTCGCACTCACGCATACACTCATACCATGTCGTCTGCACTCGCGCCTCTCATCCGCAACGCCTCATGGCAACAAACCATGCTGCGCGTCAAGGACCCCGTCAAGTCGGTGGCCTTCTACACGCAGCACTTTGGCCTGCGCCTGCTGGATCGCTACGACTTTGATGACTTCAGCCTGTACTTCTTGGGCCTGCCGCGCGACGGTGCCGCGACGCCCGAGCCCGGCACGCCCGAGGCGCATGACTACCTGTGGAACATGAGCGGCACGTGCCTCGAGTTGACCCACAACCACGGCACCGAGAACGACGACGCCTTCCAGTACAACAACGGTATGCTGCATCGATCGATGGATACGCCGCCCGCATCGATTGGAATGTCGCACTCACGCGCCCGCACGCAGGTAACGTCGAGCCGCACCGTGGCTTCGGACACATTGCCTTCAACACCGACGACGTGTATGCGGCGTGCGCTGAGCTGGAGGCCGCCGGCGTCAAGTTCCAGAAGCGCCCCGACGAGGGCCGCATGAAGGGCCTCGCGTTCGCCCTCGATCCGTCGGGCTACTGGATCGAGGTACGCGCAGCAGCACACTCGCTCGTGTCGTGCGCCTTCCATCGCCATGCTGAGTGACGCTGCTGTTGCTGGTACGTCGTGGTTGTGCAGATTGTCCGACGCGTAAGCAACTCGGGCATCACCAGTAAGGTACATTCCAATCAGCCAGCCAGCGAATCCCCATCTGTTGATGTGTGTTCGCGCGTTCGCATGGTTGAATGGTTGACTGACTGGCTGGCTGGATCGATCGATCGATGGACAGTTCAACCTCAGCCAGACGATGATGCGCGTCAAAGACCCGGTCAAGTCGTTGCACTTCTACCGCGACCTGCTCGGCATGCGCCTCGTGGCCGAGCGCCACTTTGCTGAGGCCAAGTTCAGCCTCTACTTCCTGGCCTCGCTGCCGCAGGAACAGGCGCTGCCTGACCCGACCTCCGAGGCCGCCTACGACTTCTTCAAGGGCCTCTACGACCCTGTCTTGGAGTACGAGAGAGTCTGAGTCCAGCCCCAAGCTGGCGAAGCCTGGCTGACGATCTGCTCGCCCGCTCCACACACAGGCTGACGCACAACCACGGCACCGAGAGCGACGAGGCCTTCTCGTACCACAACGGCAACACCGAGCCTCGTGGTTTCGGCCATATTGGTGCGTCGCCTTATGAACGACAATCGCGCTAGTGGCTTGCGCACTGAGCTGATTCAATTCGGTGAGGCGTGCAGGCTTCTTGGTTGATGATGTCAACCAGGTATCGGAGCAGCTCGAGGAGGCGGGCGTCAAGTTCCAGAAGCGCCCGAGCGAAGGCCGCATGCGTGGCATCGCGTTCGCGCTCGATCCCGACAACTACTGGGTCGAGTTGATCCAGCGTGGTCTCAAGGTCTAGACCGCCACCGGGCGCTCGAGTGTGCAATAATGCACCGTGTTGTCGTCGTCCGTACCATGGTCTTGTGCACGAGGTGCTTCTTGAATTCGCGCGCCCTTGCAAGGACGTGGCCAGTCGATTGAGTAAAGCAACAAGCGAGAGCGAGAGATACGATACGTGCGCTCGATCAGGGTTGGCTCGTTCATTGGGTGGGGTGGCTGTACACTATATGTCGCCGCAAGTAGCTTTACACCAAGCCTGCGAGCTGCTGTTGACGGAACTGCGCGGCCTCGGCGCGATACGTAATGACGACGCCCATGATACTGAGCGAGAGCGACGAGAGAATCTGCTGCACGTTGAGGTCCTTGCTTCGCGAGTTGGCGATGCCGATGATGCAGCACACGAGCGACTGCAACGCAAACGCTCGATACTACAGAAGCCCGCTCAAAACAATCAAGCCAGAGATATATGTGTTTACGCGCATACATGAGCACACACGCACACGAGGCAACTAAGGTATGTATGGCGAGGCGAGCGACGTACGCGGAAGAAGATGGCCATGAAGCCGAACACGACCGCCAGCAACGACATGTACGACGCGAACGAGTCCTGCGCATCAGCCTCAGGTGTTTCATCGGGATCTTGAGGTACGCGTTGGATGACGAGTGTTCGTTGTACGAGTTCCTTGCGACGTGGGTCGCCTACTTGCGTGTACTTGCCCATCGGTGGTTGTGGGTTGTTTGTGGTGTGTGCGAGAGGGACGAAGGAGCGAAGAGAACGAAGAGAGTAGGTGACCAAAGCTGGTGAAAACTTCACGTGCGAGTTTTCGTGTTTTTGGTATGAGTGCTCTCTGCTCACTGCCGGTTGCTGAGCTTCATTTCTCTCGTTGCCTCCTTCCTCACACACGAGCACCAACAACCAACAAGTAGCTCGACCACCTGCTCCCTCTCTCCCTCACTCCCTCTCCCTGTCCACTCTCGTTGGACACCACCCTATCTCTCTCTCTTTCGATCTCCCTCCTTCCTCCTCTCCCTTTCTCTCCTCTCTTGTACTCTCGCACGTGCGCAGCTCTGATATCCATCCATGACCAAGAACGCTGAGGAGAAGGCGCTGCGTCTGCGAGCCGAGGCGCATCAAGCGCGAAGCGAGCACCATCACGACGAGTTGGTCGAACGCTACCTCGCGCGTTGTGAGCGCTACAAGGTAGCTCCTGATGGCGCCATGTTGATCGCGCTCAAGAGCGGCGCCGTCGTGTTGCGCACCATCGAGCGCCTCAACGAAGCCGATTTCTTGGCCATCGTCGAGACCCTCGCGCTCGACTGCCCGTCGCTGTTTCACACGCTCGATATCTCGCGATGCAAGCAGGTCTCCTCCAATGGTACGCCACCATCTCTCACCATCTCTCGCGCTCTCTCTCTCTCCAGCTACCGCCACCGCCACGCTCGACTGCGCTCCTCGACTAATCGATATCGACCGACGCGTGTCAGCCATCTTCGTGCTGGCCGACTTGCTCGAGCATCCCAAGTGTTCGATCAAGAACCTGATTCTCCGCAGCAATCGAATCGGCCCGCGTGGTTGTGCAATGTTGTCCGAGGCGCTGCTCCACAACTCGACCGTCGAGCGCCTCGACCTCCATGGCAATCGTCTCTACGAGGTTCGTGCTGGCTACCAACCTTACAACCAAACAACAACCGCCTCGGTCTCGTTTCTTACCATGCCGTGTGCGATGCGGTGCTGTAGATCGGAGCCTTGTCGCTCCTTGAAGCCATCAAGTCACACCCCAAGCTCTCGTTCATCGATGTGTCAGCCAACATCATCGGATTCAAGACCACGCGGCTGTTGGAGAGGGCCGCCGCTCAGAACCCCAACAACACTATCGTCTGCAAGGTACGCGCGCTACCTGCTTGTCTGCCTGTCTGCTCCTCGAGCAACAAGAAGCGGCGCGACCGAGTCATTTACCGAGTCCTGAATGCTAGATTGAGGACAATAACATGTTCGAAGAGGTCGTGAACTCGATCACACACGGCATCGGCATGATTGCTGCGTGTCTCGGCTTGGTCGTGCTGCTGTACCACTGCATTGGCAAGACCGGCTTCCACGTTGCTGCCTCGCTGATCTACAGCGCCGCACTCATTACCGTCTACACCTCGTCGTTCTTCTTGCACTCGCTCTACAAGGTTCACGACTCTCTCTCTCTCTCGCGTTCTCTCCTTGCTTCCTTGGCTTGGCCTGCTGACCTGATGCATCGGTTGTGCGCCACAGTTGAAATCCGTCAAGCACATCTTCCAACGCCTCGATCACGGCGCAATCTACCTGTTGATCGCCGGCACCTACACGCCCGTGTGCATGTTAACCAACTTGGAGTACGGCACGACGATCCTTGTGGTCGAGTGGGGATGCGCCGCCATCGGCCTGACGATCACGCTCGTGGCCGATCTCCAACGCTGGGGCCTCTTCGAGCTCGTAATCTACGTCACCATGGGCTGGGTCGGCTGCTACAGCCCGCGAGACGTCTTGTACAATGTACCGTATCCCGCCGTCGTGTGGCTGTCGGTCGGTGGCATCACCTACACATCTGGCATCTACTTCTACATCACCGTACGTACCGTGGAGGTGCTCTCCTGCTCGAAGCGATCGTCGCTCATCATCTTGATGCCTCCGCTTGTCTCGCTGCAGGGAGCCAAGAAGAAGCCGATGAACCACGCAATCTGGCACGTATTCGTCATGGTCGGTAGCATCGTGCATTACATTGCGATCGTCGGCTATGTAATCTCCGACGATCCGCTGGCAAATCCGCACTACTACGCCGCCCACTGGGGCCCCACTATCCGCCAGCACCTGGATATTCCGTACTTTACAGACCTGCTCGAGTACATCATCAGCTAAACTCGAGAGCGCCACCAATCTCACTCACTCTCTCTCTCTCTCTCTCTATCACTCGCTCAAGCTCCCATTCGCTCACGCTAGCTTTCTCCAATACTTCATCATTGCAATCGTGTTCCCAAGCAACTCTCGTTTCATTATACCACTACAATCGCCGCCATAATCCATCGATCATCATCGTGCATCGAGAGCGAGGTTACTGTTCTTAACTCTCTCATTCTCTCGCTCGCTCTCCCGACTCTGCACGCTCGCTCTCTCCCTCGAGCTGGAAGAGCTGCTCCTCTCTCGATACCATGGCGGTCGAGGGGGCGACTCGCGTGGCAGCAGCATCGAGTGGTGCGGCCGAGCGCGGTATCTCGTCGCTCGGACTCACAGCCGTGTTCTTCCTGCTGACGGGCGGCGGCTTCCTGTACATTGAGAGCTTCGTGTCGACCGTCTATCCATTGACCTTCATCGTATTCTTTGGTATCGTGCTGCCACTGATGTGGAACCTGCCGTTGGCGCTCGTGACTGGCGATATGTGCGAGTTCCTGCTGTTTGCGGCGTCGCCAGCGTATGCCAGCGCCAGAACCTCGCGTCGTGCATCGAGCAATCAGCAGCCGACAGCTCCCGCGACCGACTCGAGTGCTGGAGCCACACTGGTACCCGCCGATGCTACCATCGACGTTCCAGCGCCCGTTGATACCCAGAGAAGGCTTCGATACGTTCCTGGCGTTCATACGGGCATCATCACTTGGATCTATGTACGCGACGACAACGATGCTGATTGCCTTCGATCCCGCATCTGATGCATCTTCCCCATCATCGCCATAATCATGTGTACGTGTGGCATTGGACTCTCCAAGATGGGTATGGGGCCCAGAGTCTCGTGGCACATTGGAGTCGCTTCATGGTTGGCACAGCTTCTCGACGCCGTGGTGCTCGTGTCGGCTCTGTGGGTCTACATCGTCAAGGTCTCTCTCACATACCCGCTCACACACGCGCTCTCTCTATCCAACGAAACGAGGTGATCTCACCGGCACCAATCCAATGCACAGGGTATCGGCACTGCAGGCTGGCACTACAACGTGCCGCTGACGGTAGGCTTCATGATGGCGGCCATGGCAGCGGCGACCATGATCGCCGGCGCTGCGTCTCTCGGTCGTTCGTCTGCCGTCACGTACGCGAGAGCCGCGTGCTTCATGCTGCCGTTCGTCGTCATTCCGAGCGCCATGTGCTCGATTGCTGGCTGGGACTTCATGGTCTTTGCGCCGTCGCCGTACTTTGCGCCAGGGCCCAATCTCTCGGACTTTTATCTGCTGCTCATGTGGCGGGCGAGCGATTGGCTGCAGGCGTGTACGTTCGATATCGTCACGGCGCCACTCGCCACGCGAACGAACCTGCTCGGGCTGATCGATTCATCGTGCTTGTGTGCCTGTGCACAGCGTATCATTCACGCCGTGTTCGACGACCAGAGTTGAGTGTGCCCGTGAGTCTGTTCGTGTCTTCGATCGGAGTACGTGAGCCCATTCGATGCTCTCGAGGCCGACATTGATCCCGCTATCGATGCTCGCTGATCAACGTGCCTCACGTCGTGTCGAGCAGGGCATCTTGTGCGACCTCTTCCCGATGATCATAGCCATCTGCATCGATGCTGAATGGGACATCTGGGCTCCCTTCAGCTTCCCTGACATTGCCACCAAGGTACTTGCAGCCGAGTGGTACTCGTGTTTGTGCCGCCACTCGATATTGATGCTCTGGAACGATTGCCCCCGCTGGCAGTTTGCGATTCGGTCGTGCCCTGGGTTGCGAGTCCTCATGTATCTATCAGCTGCTGTCAGCGTCACATGGAAGCTTGTGGGTCGTCTGACGACTGGCCATCTGATATCGTCGGCACTCGAGTACGAGCGAGAGCAAGTCGTGCTCATCGAGATGGACCATCGTCACTGACTCGCTGCTGGCTCACTTGCTGCGTAGCTCGCTCCACAATGGCACAACGACATCGGGCGTGCTTGGCAGGCATCCAAGCTTGCTGATCGGATTCGTGGCAGTGACTCTTGTTGCACTAACGATCGTGGTACGTTGTCTCTTGGACTCTTGCCGTCCTATGCGCAACTGACACCCATTCGAAATCGAAACAGCTCGAGAAGACCGTCTTGGATGTACTCTCGGTGGCACTCATGGTGCACTGCGTCGAGGTCGTGCTGTTGGGCGTATCATTCGTGAGCGTCAAGGTACATTTGCCACAAAAGTACTCGGGCGATCCTCAGATGGACTTGAATCCATTCACGATCATGATGCTTGCCATCTTGCCCATGCTGATGGCGTTGATCGCGATCGCCATCTTGGTGTACGAGCCGTTCCCGGTGGCATGCACCCTCGGCTTGCTGCTGGTGGTGCCGATCCTCCTGCGGCCATTCGCGACAGCATCTCGCTCTCGTGCCGTCGACACACCATCGTCCTCAGCTTCTTAATAATGTTCGCTTGGTTTGAGTTTGTAAATATACACGACGTATCTACTCTGAAACAGCTTCACCGACTCCATCCATCTCCCTCGATTGATAGATACGGCTTGATTTATCCATAGCTTTCGTCAATGTCATTGGTTTCGTTCCAAACCTCAGCCAAGACACTTGTATACCAACTGCTACAGTCGGGAGAAATACACATACACGCCACAAATTGTACAAACCACACGTTTCGACAGACGAGTACTCGACAGATCGATAGATTGAGAGACCGAGCGGCCACACCGAGTACTTTGATGTGGATGGAGATTGCTATCCATTGGAAGTCTCGAGCGTCGGAGTGAGAACGTCGTAACGAACACAGATTACGACCCATTCGGCAATCATCCACAGTAGCTCGAGTGGGAGCGTGTGCACTGGGCACTCGGGGAAGCGTGGAATGTAGGAGTACTCATCGCTGTCGTGGTCGCGGATCGACAGGTGCAGGATCAGCAACGTCTCGATCGGATCTCGCACGGAGTCTTTGGGAAAGTGTACGTGGAACCTCGGGCTCCAGTTGACCTTGGCGTCTGTGCAACCGAGAGTACAATTCAGTGAGTGAGTGAGTGAGAGAGAGAGAGCCGATACAGTCTCGGTACTAGCGAGAGAGTGCACACGTACTTGAAAAGATGTAGCGTACTCGATCCGTGGCTTGAGGATTGCCATGGCGAGCAGCACGCAGGTACCACTGCGTCGCAGCGTTCAGGTCAGCAGGGATGCCGTCACCGTGCTCGAACATTTGAGCGAGACACCATTGCGCTGATTCGTGATCATGCTCAGCCGCCTCGAGATAGAGCTCGAAGGCCTTGCGCTTGTCCTCGGGGCCACCTTCGCCGTAGTGACACATGAGCGCGAGGTTGAAGTAGCTGCACACCAAGCCCAACTCGGCCTGCACACTCGAGATCAGACGTCGCCAAGCATACGCACATCTATCTCTCTCTCTCTCTCGAGCGCAATCTCAGCAAACGAACACGTACTGCAGCTGCGTAGAGTGCTCGCGCCGCAGCCTTATCCTGCTCGACGCCTTTGCCGTTCGAGAGCATCCACGCGAGGTTGAAGGTTCCTTGCCCGTCGCCCTTCTCCTTGGCCTTACGGTAGAGCTCGATCGCAGCCGAGAGGTCCTGCTCGACGCCACCGTCTCCGATCGAGTACATGAAACCCAGCGACGTATGAGCGGTCGAGAGTCCACGCTTCGAAGCCTTGGTATACCAGCGACGGGCCTCGACCTTATCGACAGGCACTCCTCGTCTGCATCAGCGTGGCACTCGTGGGTTATTCACGATTGCTCGAACGCTCGCTCACTCACTTGCTCTTGAAAGAGAGGGTGCAGGTGGATACAGTACCCGTTAAAGTACATGAAGCCGAGGTTGTACTGGGCAATGAGGTGCTTCTGCTTGGCGGCCTTGGCGTACCACTCGACGGCGAGGTGCTTGTGCTTCTCGCAACCCCAGCCGCTGTCGAGGCACTTGGCGATGGCAAACTGTGCGAGCCAGTCGCCCGATTCTGCGAGAGACCGAATAGCAGGCACCCACACACGCAGCAGCGCGAACGCCTGCGCACAGTGGTCGTTGTCGCCAAGAACAGTGGCAATCTCGTAGTGCGCCAATGCCGTCGTCGGGAGATGGTGGGCGATGCGAGCGGCGATCGATTGTGCGTGCTCGAGCAGCGCCGGTTCGACCACGGGCTCGAGCGACAGCGAGCGCCACTTGTGTGAGTGCCAGGTTTCGAGCGACGATGCCGACAGGAACGAGAACAGATACGCAATGAAGCTCATCGAGGTCGAGTATCGATACAACGGTGTCGCAGCTCCGACCGTCGAATGCAAGGTCGAAGACATGGAGGTGCTCGTTCGACTCGATGCTCCCGGCGACGATGATGATGATGATGATGATAACAAGTCTGATTGAAGAACAGATGCCAGCGGTGCCGCTGTCGAGCTTCCTGTTGATGATGTTGATAGGTCGTCGAGCTGCCGCGTGATACGCTCCGCGAGCGAGCTCGATGATGACGCGACAATCTTACCGATCAATCGCTCCAACGACGCGGATCTCGATGTCGTGGCGATGGCAGCAGCGCCACCAACTCCACCACCACTACCCCCAAAGTACGAGTTGCTCGCGGTGAGTGTCGAGCCTCTCCCGAACGAAGAGAGATGATGATGATGAGGAGGAGGATGATGATGCTTCCCGATCGATGGCGACAGTCGTGGTTGGCTCGATGCCGATGACGTGACGGCGAGAGTGGCGCACAGCTCGCGCGTCGTACGTGTGAGCGGAATACCGAGCACGGCCGCACGAGCGTGTGAGAGCGCCAGTGCCCGCTGATACATTCCCAGAGCAGCGTCCTTGTTGATGGGCGAGCACAGGCCGTGCTTCAAGATCCGGCCTCGGAGCACGTACGCTCGAATCATGGCGTCGAGCTGTCGGTCGGTCGCATGGAGCAGCTCCTCCGAGAGACTACACTGCAGCGCACGTCGTTCCTCGGGGTCTTGTACACTCGCCAGTACGTCGTCGAGCTCGCCGCATTGCCGGTCTTGATGCGAGTTGCTCGCGCCAGCAGCAGCGCCAGCCACAACAGCTCGCGGTAATACATGGTTCACTAGATCGTGAGCGAGCACGCCATCGATCTCTTCCAGTGCGCGCGTGTAATCACCATCGCGCATCAATTGCTCGATCACTCCAATACGCTCTTCGGACGTCATGTAGGAGTGATATTGAGTGAGCGAGTGAGTGAGTGATATTGATATTGATTGAGTGATAGTGGGTGGGTGTTGCAGACAATGTGTGAGGAGCAGCAAGCGAATGAACGAATGAATCGAATCTCGCTCGCTCACCTTACTGACGATGCAATCAACTAATCTCTCACACACGCGGGATGATGCCCATTAGATGGATAGATATCTAGGCGAGCGGATTGATTGATAGATTGACAAGAAGATGAACCATCAAAAACGTATGTAGATAGATAGATAACGATAGAGAGATCGCGAACTCGATATCGACCACCACGTGGTATCATTATTCTTGTTGGGTCTACAACGACATACAGATTGGCGCCACTGCCAGTGAATGCAACGACACCACCGGCACTGACTCGGTGGATAGAAGCTCGATCGAGCTCACTTGTGCTGGCCAAAGACCTCCTTCAGCAGGTCGGTGATTTGGTGCGCGGGGTCGGCGCGGATCTTCTGCTCCTCCTGCTCCATGACCTTGAAGATGCCCTCCAAGGCGCGAGTCAAGGTCCAGTCCTCGAGGTCGAAGCCGTGCAGCAAGTTGCCGATGAACGGCAGCGGCGCAGCCTTCTTGACCAGCTTCTCGTACGTGCCCGTGACCGAGTTGGCCTCCATGGCCTCGCTGTGTGTGTGTGTGCATCATGAGGATGGCATCCGTTGGTACTCGCGGCGCTACTTGGCAGCGTGCGCAGCCAGCGAGCGACGCGATATATGACGTACTTGATCTTGGGCGCGAACTGCTCCTTCAGATGCGGCGTGCACACGCGCTGGAGGTACTTGGTGGCGGCGGCCTTGTCCTCGCCCTTCCAGATCGTCTTGGCGTCGTCGATCGTCATGTCGGCTGTCGGCACACATGGCAGTCACACATGTGAGCGATCTGCCGCGCTCTGCCGTGCTCACGATGCCGCAGCGAGGAGAATGTGTGCCGAGTCGTAGCGACAGCCGCGATACGTACTGATGGCCGTGACGAAGACGTCGGTGGCGAGCGGCGCGGCGCCCTCGGCGGCGCGGTTCATCGAGGTCTCGAACTTGTCGACCACCGAGCCCATGCCGACGCTGCGCAGGCCATGCGTGACGGCCTGCGCCTCGTGCGGCATCGTGATCTTGATGAGCTCGTTGGCCAAGAAGCCGTCGTGCTTGCCGGTGAGAGCGATGGCATTGCGCACGGCGACTACGAGCGCCTCCTTGATGCCGGCGATGACCTTCTCGAGGCCGAGCGAGTTGAACAGCTGCGAGGTCGACGTCGAGCTGAGCGAGTGCGACAAGGCGCCGCTCGAATCGGCGTGGTGGATCGCTGACTCGGCAGCGTGCGTGAGCTTGGAGAAGAACGACATGGCGGCAGATGAGGGGAGCGAGCGGAATGACACGAGCAGTGGCGTCGAGGCAGCAGAAGAGAAGAGAGCGACGAGGGGAAGAAGAGCTGAGAGATAAGGGCGCACGCGCTGGTTGCTGTGGCAATGTGCTTGGTCGCCATAGCAAGATCTTCCCGCCAAAATGCCCTCGCTCTCCGCATCTTGAGCGCCGACTGGAGCTGCCCTTGCAGTTGATTTGCAGTGGCTTCTCCGCTTGGTTTACGACACACCTATCCAGGATCAGTGACGAATCGAAGGCTCCAGGGGCGTGGAACATCGAGTTGAGAGTCTGTCAAACAATTTCGCACTGCGGGAGTATAGAGGATGCAGTGGAGCAAGCTGATCTTCGAGCCATCGCTGTAATGACGCAGCCAATCTCCACCAAACTCACACCAAAATTCAGAATCGATTGCTGGAGCGGTTTGCGCATGGTGGCGGATGGAGAAGAGGGTCCACGGTCACTCGATGGGTACCAACACGTGAGCCGGCACTGCCATTCCTGAGGCGCCAGGTGTGCCATCGTTACTACCACGAACATTGTTCGATGGAGCGCCGGGAAATGCGGTCCACCGGAGTGCCGGGTCGAAATCAACCCGTGACATGACGGAATCAAGGGCTCCACGACAAATCCTCGCATGGGGGAGGCGTTACATCACCGAAATCACGCCAAAAACACCGGAATGACGGTAGAAAAATCGAATCTCGCCAGAAAATGGTTCAAATCACGCCAAACAACATGGATATCGTGGGAACATCAACCAGCTACGCAACCCAACGTGTTCGAGGAGCTGAGTATTTTTTCTAGCGAACCAGCATCGTTTTCAGTGTTCAAGTGCACTCGATTCTCCAGGCAATCACTCGAAACACAAGTGTAATCTCTGAGTGTTATTCGTACTCCCGGCCACACCAACTGGACCGACATCGCGATGACAGTAGCAGCAACTCTCCAAGCCCCAGAGGTCTTCCGGAACCAACCACGCCGAACTTGCGATTTTCGAGTTACAGACAAGGAAGCGCCGCGCCCGTAAAAGCAAAAGCGCGGGAATAGCAGTCACAAGCTCATGCGAGAGAGCCGTTGCTGTTCCTTCTGCTCGTCAGCCACCACACAACCACACCACCACCATAACCTCTCCCACTTGTTCGCTCGCCTGCTCCCGCACGCACCTCCTCGCCACCTCCCCCTCTCACACTAGTACTCGCCATGACCACGTCGCCGGTACTCGCGAGCGAGATTAAGCTCGGTGGTGGTAGCGATGATCCGGCTGGTACTCAGCCGATGACGCCCGTGGTGCCGCGTGTCGCGAGCCAGCCGTTCTCGCTCACCAAGCTGACCATGACCTACCACCCCGAGACGATCGGACTCGAGAACCTCTTCATCGGCATCGCTGGCTTGGTACGCTACGTGCTCGCGCCGATCAATTTGCTGCTGATTCTCTCCACACGCGCGCGCTCGTTGGCCACGTTTACCCCGTCGTCGTCGCTCACCAGCAGCCGCTTGCAGATCGGTGCTGGTAAGACCACGCTGTGTACGGCTCTCGGCAAGGCGCTCGATCTCCCGTGTTACTACGAGCCCGTCATCGACAACGAGTACCTCTCTGATTTCTATGAAGATCGCAAGCGCTACAGCTTCCCGTTGCAGATCTACCTGCTGAACCAACGCTTCCGTCAAGTACGCTCTCTCTCTCTCTCTCTCTCTCTCTCTCTCTCTCTCTCTCTCGCTCTCGCTCTCGCTCTTGCGATCTCCACACCGCCACCACTTGCCAGCGCCACCGCAATGTATCTGTTTTACAAGGCAGCAATCATTTTGACCCCACTTGCGCCCTTGTCACAAAACATTGCAAGAGACACGTATTCGTTTGGCGAGCTGTACGCGTGTTGTGATACCTCAGCTGCACGAGTCATCGTCATTCGAACCAACATCTCTCTCTCTCTCTCTCTCTCTCTCTCTCTCTCTCTCTCTCACACACAAATGACTATCTCTGTTGATATTCCTCGATATTGATCGTTGATCGATGGTACAGCAACAACAAATCATCTGGCAAGGCAAGGGTGGCGTGCAAGATCGTACCATCTATGAGGACTCTGTGTTTGGTACGTACGATACTCGATGGCGCCATCGATTGGCCGACCGATACTCATTCCTCTCTGCGCGTCCGTTTCTGGAATGCTACAGCACGCATGCTGCGCGATCGTGGCGAGATGGACGAGCGTGACTTCAAGACCTACATGTCGCTCTTTGCCAACATGTCGAACTTTATGCGCAAGCCGAACCTGATCATCTATCTCGACGTCAATCCCGAGGAGAGCGCCGAGCGCATTCAACTACGCTCGCGCGACATGGAGAAGAGCATTCCGATCGATTACCTCGCAGATCTGCGCGCGGCCTACGAGGAGTTCATCCGCGATATCTCACGCGTCATTCCGGTCATTCGTGTGTCGTGGAGCAGGTTCCGCACGGCAGAGGTACTACTGCCCCTGCCCATGCATAGAAGCTACCCCTCACATGTCAGTGCCGATGACATCCTCCTCACCATCCATCATCGGGCTTGTGGTAGGAAATGGCTGCTCTGGTCAAGACCGAGTATCTCAAGCTCTGCAACATTCGCACGGTCTCGTGGGAGGACGATGTGGCCACCACCGCTGCTGCCGCCACTGCCACCGAGGAGTAGATACTGCCTGCGACACTCTCGATCATTGAGATGATCGGGTGTTTGTATCCTGTTCATGTTTATACGCATTATGCTCGAGTAATATACACTTCGGCTGCTGATAGCGCCGGCATATTCTCTCATTCTTCTTCTTCTCGTGCTCATAGCGCCATTCTCCCTCCCTCATTCCAACACGCCCACCATGTCCAAACGTTCGAGACACGATGCTGAGGTCGATGACTCGATCCCAGCTCAAATCGTTCCCACGAGTTGTAGTACTTCTTCGTTGGAGGTGGTGCCAGGAGGCAGTTGCACGAGTACCACGAGCTCGACACTCGATGCACCTTCGCTTGCGTCATTGGTGGACGAGTCAGCGGCTCGCGATGCAGACGATGAAAAGTATAGTGACGACTCTGGCGATGAGGCGGCTAGCGATAGCGATGACGACGAGCACGCTGCCACGGAGGCGCGTGGCATTGGTGGCGACGCTGATGGCCAGCGTAGAGCGCGCCAGCGGATCAGCTACGCCGTCTACATCTACAAGGTCCTCAAACAAGTGCATCCCGACACCGGCATCTCGAAGAAGGCCATGTGTGTCGTCGACTCGATGATCAACGACGTATTCGAGCGGATCGCCAGGGAGGCCGGTCAATTGGCGCGTTACAGTGGTTCCAACACGATCACATCGCGCGAGATCCAGACCGCAGTGCGACTGATTCTCCCAGGTGCGATACACGAGCCGCATTGTGGCAGCAGCTATTGTATGTATGGCTGGCTCGATTGGTGTTGCTAATGGCATTGCTGTTTACAACAGGCGAGCTCGCCAAGCATGCAGTATCCGAAGGCACCAAAGCCGTCACCAAGTATCAAATATCGATGCAAGCCTCTGGTGACGCTGCTGAAGAAGACGACGATGAAGAAGAAGACGACGACGACGATGATGGAACCGAGGCCAAGGACGCGAACCAGGGCAGAAGTGAAGAGTAGCGCGATGCACGCACATACGCACGCACGCACATATGAGAGATACGCGCTTGTAGTGCCTGTCCGATATTGGCCGAGGTCAGATTTGTGAGATGAGAGAGAAGTGGACAAGTGGATCGACATAAGGTGTGTTGTATTCATTCATGAGTGGAGTGCGCGTTCGTATACTGATGCGCGAACTGCATGGAATGAACGGGTATAAAGCAGCTATCATGGAGGATAACGAGCGAACGAGCTTGCTAGCTAGTCTGCGAAGCGAGAGACAGAGCGAGAGAGATATATAGAACTACAACGACAACAGCAACGATGAAATGAAACGACATTCACAGTAGTAGCAACCGATATCGACAATTGATGGTACAAGGAGAGAGCGAGCGAGAGAGATTACATGGCGGCAGTTTGGTAGACGCATGAGGCTCGAGAACTCATCATCTCTCAGCTGTCAGGCTCAAGAGCAAGGCACCGGCGTCCCATTCGGACATGAGCGGCGGCTCGGTCGATGGCGGCGATACAGCCAGCGAGCACCGAGGCGGAGCCGGTTGGTTGAGGAGAGAGGCGATCGAGGATTTCGGATTCGGTACCGGCGGTCGTGCAATCTCCGTCGTAAAGGAAGAAGTGCGCTGCGATGGCGCAGTTATGGAGGAGGAGGAGGCAGAGGCAGAACGCGGCGGCGATGCTTGCGGTCGATAGGGATGGTATGTGAGTACGCGTCGTTTGGCGCTCTTGATTCGTGCCGACGACGTTGTGGACGACAAGGAGGAGTTGGAGGACGAGGAGCACGACGAGGACGGAGAGAGCGACAAGGGTGTTCCGTCGTCGCTGCCCGAGTCGGTCGAGCTACCGCTGGCCCACGAGCTGCCGCGAGATCCGTGCTCGAACTCGTCGTCGTCGTCGTCATCGTCTTCGCTCTGCGGCGACCTTGAGCGCTTGGAGCGACGCGAGGTGGCGATCGCCATCGACGACAAGGACGGCATCGACGAGTACTCAACAGGAGAGTGTTGCTCGTTGAGGAGGTCGAACGGTGGTAGCGAAGCCAAGAGCGCTGGTGTCATCATGCCGACCGAGTGGCGCCTTGTCAGTGCAGCGGCAGCGGCGGCCGAAGAAGAAGAAGAAGGGTGTGCAGATGCATAGCCGGTACTCGAGTGCGGAGACGAGGGTTGCTGACGCTGATGTTGCTGGACAGCCATCAAGTTCGAGTGCTGTTGGCGGGGGTTGTAGTGGTGGTGTTGTTGCTGTTGCTGGTGGCTCTGTTGATGATGGCTCGGCTGGTGGTGACTCGGTTGGTAATGATGCGGCTGTTGCTGTTGTTGCATGCAGTACTCAGCGGGAGGAAGGTCGCCGAGCGAGACAGTTGCTCGAGAAGCAGTAGCAGGAAGGAGGGACGGAGATACCACGGCAGCCGGTACAGAGGACGACGAAGTGGTGTGCGTGGGGACCGGGCTGCTGGTGCTGGTGGAGCAGTAGCTGCGCGGCTCGAAGGTCAAGCCGATGGTCTGTCGAATATCGTAGCGGAGGTGTGCGGCGGACGAGGCAGGCAACGGAGCGACAGCGGGCCCAGGACCGTCAGGCAGCGGGAACTGCAGGAGCTCGGGAGAGCGACAGAGAAAGTGGTTGCGGGGCACCTTGTTGGGCTGGTGCGTGCAGTTGGGCGCGATGGGGGCCATCGAGAACTCGATGGCGGCCAGCTCTTGCACCATGGCGCCGACTCGGTACGAGGCCGGTGACGAGGCTGCCGAGGGTGCGGCGGAGGTCGGCTCACAGAAGCGCACAAAGCCGCAGCGTAACGAGACGGCATTGCGTTGCTCGGGCGGAGCGAGCTTGTAGTCGTACTCGATCGAAATGTGAAGGAGATGCACATCGTTCTCGCGATCGACGCATGCCGCCTCGTGGCGCACCAGGCGCGCCCACGGCACGGCGGGCGTGATGGCGGCATGCAGCGTGTAGGTGTTGGTGCGCGGACAGATGGCGAACAGATGCATGGCCTTGAAGACGATGGTGCGCTCGCCGGCGAACGGGAACGCCTTGGGCTCGAGTGGCTGCTTGGAGCGGCGAGAGTCGGCAAGGAACAGAAGCGGGGCACGGTGAGGCGACGCCGCCGCCGAGCGTTCGAGAGCCGCTACGCGGAAGAACAGCGTGCGGATGAGGTCGAGCTGCTTGCCACCGAGATACGGGTTCCGGTCGCCGGCGAGGCTGGCGCTCGGGAGCAACAGGCCGAGCGATGCGAGCTGCGCCTGCAGCGGCATACTCGAGGGGCTACCAGTCGAACAAGGAGCATCGTGACTGCCTGAGCCAGAGCCAGAGGACGAGGACGAGGAGGAGGAATAGGCGCCGCCGTCAGAGGGAGAGGCCCGGAGGAGTAACGGTGCTGTTGCTGACGAGGACGATGACGAGGACTGGGAAGCCCGCGCACGTGCGCCAAGACCAGAGCCCGCGTGCATGAACTGCGGCGCGAGGTTGTTTGGCACGCGGCGTTGTTGTTGCTGTTGTTGATGTTGCTGTTGAATTGAGTGCGATGCGCCACCGACAACCGGCGGCGCATCGGGAACGCTACCACCACGCATTGGAGCAATAGACGGTTAACGAGGCGTTGAGGTCGGCGCACGCGCAACTTGGTCGAGAATGACACTGGCGCTGGTGCAGAGGAGGATGGGGATGGTGTGGCGCCTGGGCGTTGGCTCTGAGCCGGGCGGGAGAGTCCTGCTGCCGATACCGGAGAGGTGGTGTAGGCTGAGCGACAGGAGAGCCGGGTAATCGCACGCAGCCACGAGGAAGGAATAGGAGCTCGCGAGAGAGACCGTAGGTTTGAGCGGGAGAACCGAGCGAGTGCGAGTTGACGAAGGCAGGGTACAGCCACGGAGCGTAAAAGCGCGCCAGCCGGAAGCGAAATATCACACGCTAAGGCTAGCAGCAGCTCGGCGGCGCTGTCGTACTGGAGGCCTAACCCACGGGCGCTCGGAGCGAGATAGGTTGGGCGCGGCCACACGGCGACACGGTGATGCGTTGGGGGCGAGGGGCGCGAGTGAGTGGAGAACGAGGAACGAACGATGCATGAGAGCATTGCCGTACGCACGAGCGCCATGTCCGTGAGCGCTATGAGCTCGCACGCGCCTGGGGCGCCGGGAGAGGCCGCGCCTGCACGCGCGATTGCGGCCGAGAACGATCGGCGGCGGGGTACGAACCAGAGACGGGGTATGTGGCTGTTGATCCATAACGTTCGCCGGGAGCTCGCGAATGCATTACGATTTACGTGGTTTCGCTTCTTCGCTCTTTCGCTCATTCTCTCTCCTCTTCCTTCGCTCTCGTGGTGCGCGCGAGATATCGATCGACAATGCCCACGCTCAAGGTCCGCTGCATCGAGGCCAAGAGCCTCAACGCTGCTGATGCCGATGGCAAGTCTGGTACGTACCTATGGACAGTATGGGAGATGGAAGTTGATGGCACACGCCATGTGCTTGCCTGCGTCGTTCTTATGATAGAACTCGCGCTCACTCACGCTCTTGCCCGCTCGCTCGCTCAGATCCCTACACGGTCTTGACCATCGAGTCCTGCAAGGTCAAGGGAACCGTCAAGAAGAGTACCTTGAACCCACAATGGGATGAGACGCATCAGCTCGTCTTCTCCAATCCGACGTCGGTACGTATGCAGCCACTCACGCTTGCTCGCTCTTCTCTCTTCTCTCAATCAATGCAAGACTTAATGAATGTATGAATGTATTACACAGGAACTCCATCTCGAGGTGTACGACAAGGATATGATCGGTAGCGATGATTCTCTTGGCAGTGTAGTGATCAGTCTCGCTTCATTGCGACAGGGAGTCGAACAAGACATGTGGGTACGTTGTTCGAGTGCGAGTTCGAGTGCGAGGCGAGGCGAGTGCAATCCTCTCACGCCTGCTTGCGCATTCAGGTCTCGCTGCAAGGTGGAGACGTTGGTGAGAACCTCCAGACAGTCGGCGTGTTCGAGGCCAAGAAGATGGTGACTGGCTTGTTCAAGAAGGGCGGCAAGAAGACCTCAGCCATCTCCGACGGCGTCAAGACGCTCGCTACCGGCAAGTCGTCCGAGATCAAGGTCTCCAACAAGGGCCAGGTGCACATTGCGCTCACGGCGCTCGACTTCAATGGTGCCGCTGTTGGAGGTGCCGCGCCGTACGGAAGCATGCCGGCCTACCCCGGCTATCCGCCTGCCGGCTACCCCCCTCCCGCTGGCTACCCTCCTCCTGGCGCTGACCCGTACGGCGGAGCTCCTCCTGGCGGCTACCCTCCTCCTGGAGCTTACCCACCACCAGGCTACGGTGCTCCTCCTCCTGGTGCCGCGCCGTATGGAAGCATGCCGGCCTACCCCGGCTACCCGCCTCCTGGTGGCGCTCCTCCTCCTGGCGCTGACCCGTACGGCGGAGCTCCTCCTGGCGGCTACCCTCCTCCTGGAGCTTACCCACCACAAGGCTACGGTGCTCCTCCTCCTGGTGGAGCCTACGGTACGTGCTCTCTCTCTCTCTCTCTCTCTCTCTCTCTCTCTCTCTCTCGCTCGCTCGTATCCCACACTGACTCGAGGTTCATCAATCAATCGCTCTCTATGGTGTAGGAGGCTACCCGCCGCCGCAATAAGTACCTCCTCTACATCTCTCTCTACATCTCTCTGTACCGCCGATTGCACCCCTTCGTTGACTTGACTTGCGCCACTTGACTAGCCTCGAATAGAAGCCCTCTATTCTTCAAGAGTCGATTGCTCGAGCGAGGACTCTCTGTCGTCGCTCTCGCACATATGCTGCAAACGATGGTGCCACCACACTGTCATACACGTTGTCGTCGTTGCCGTTGCCGCTGCTGTCGTGCTGCTGCAGCAGCTGCTGGAGCTCGTTCTCCTCGTCTGGCAGCGCCGGTACCTCCTTGAACTTCTGCAGCGTGATCTTGAACGAATGCTGCCCGAGTACATTCATGCCCGCGTGCCACGAGCGTGGGTCAATGTGTCCGTCGTCGCAGCGGCTGAAGAACAGCGCACAGAGGCCCTGCGTCGGCTGCACGCGAACGCCTTGCCGCGTGCGAACTGCGTGCTCCATGAGCTCGACCGCCGCTTCGTTGTCGTGATGGCCTGCGACCTTGGGGCTCTGCGAGTGTGTCACACCGCGGCGCACCAATCCGTGCGCTGCCGCAACCGCAGCCTCTTCACTCGCCTGCTGCTCGTGCGCAGGCTCGCTGCTGCTGCCCGTCGATAGCGGCACAGCGAGCGGGAACACCGTCGCACCGCCAGCGGCCTCGTCGAGCGAGTTCAGGTAGATGATGGCCGTGAAGAAGCGTCGCGGTCGTTGGTTCTGTGTATCGACGTGGAGGCCCTGGTCGACGAGCGCCGGCTCGGCCTCGCGCGACTCGTACGGCATCGTGTTGTTGAACACGAGGCTCATCTCGCCGGCGTGCGGCGGCGTATCGAGCACCGCGCCGATGCGGCGCTCGATCGTCTGCAAGAGACGCTGCTGCTCGACGCTCAATAGAGCCCAGTTGGTGGCGATCGATCCCACGAGCTTGAGAGGCTGATTGGCCACGGGCATCGGTCGACTGATCAGCAACGAGATGCTCGTCAGCTCGCTGCACTCGGCAGCCGTGAGGAACTCGCGCACGACCAGCATCAAGGGCGATCGCGACACGAGCTCGATTCGAAGCCTACTGCCACCACTATCATCATCATCAGCATCATCGCAGCCGCCGTCGCTACGACCGCGGTCTGCCATGAGGGTGGAGCCAGTTTGGCGCTTGAGGTGCCTGAGCGAAGCAAGGACGAGGACGCGAATGCCCCCACGCCGGCTTCGCAAGCCCCACAAGCCCCACAAGCCCCAACTCTCCAGACCCTGTCTCATCAATGTCTCTTGCTAGCTTCCCCTTTACCAAGATCGCGGTGGCATTGCTACAAATCAGTGGCGTGGCTGCTCTTTCTTATTGCCGTGACGCCACGAAAGACTCAATGAAGGCGCGAATCTCGGGCGTACTGGCCACTTGAGCCGGCGTGCCTTGTGGCGACGAGAGCTACGCAAGCAATCGACGCCAGCAGCGTGAGCTTGGATACGATGGGATGCGATGCGATGCGATGCGACAGTCGTACCGCGACAATGTTTGTATCGGCTCGTGCCTCGAGCAGTAGTCTCACAATCGACGGAAATCCGGCGGCACTGCGACCATTCGACCGTCAGCTCGCGAGCATCCTGAATCAAACGACAGGAGAGCATGGTGGTGGTGGTGGTGTACCTCGCCAAGTGCAGCGCCGTCGCATTGTCCATGGCACGTGCGTTGACGTCGGCGCGGCGTTCGAGCAGTATCTTGACGCAATCGACATTGCCTCGGAATGCTGCAAGATGCAGCGCAGTCGCGTTGCCACTTGCCACTGGCGAGTCGACACTCACGCCACGATCCAGCAGCAATCGCAAGACTGCCGTCCGATTGTAGCCTGCTGCCACATGCAACGCCTGAAAGCCATTGCTCGGCGAGGTCCAGTTCGTGCTCGCACCGCCATCAAGCAGCTCGCGTGTGAGCTTCTCGTTGCCCTTCTCGGCCGCGAGCCACAGCAGCCGATCGACCTCGGGTCGCGAGCTCTCGGGCACCTCTTGTGCTTGCTCGCTGCTTGGTTGCACGACTTGCTCCACGAAATCCGGCTCTGGTAGCGCCAAGAGAGTGCGAGTGAGACTACAGCAGCCGAGGTGAATCACAACCACCGGACGCTATGTGGTGCAAAGCGACCCTTACCTATCAAGAGCCGTATCTCACGCGTCTTGGCCACCTGCGCCGCAGTTCCAGGCCGCCGGCCCGAGGCTACGATCGACTTGTCGGCTCCTCGATCGAGCAACAATCGCACGATCTCACTCGCGCCTGAGCTCGCGGCCACGTGCAGTGCCGTGAGGTCGCCTTGAGAGCGATGGTTGACGTCGGCCTGCTCGTCGAGCAGCAATCTCGCTGCCTCGAGAGCTGCGTCTCTGTTGCACGCCACCAGCAGCGGCGTCATGGCGTGGTTGTCTCCTTGTTGTGCATTGGCGTTGTGTTGCAATAGCACTCGAATCGTGTCCACTCGGTTGGCCATTGCTGCATCGAGTCATCGAGAGTCAGTGGGTGTCAGTGGCTCAACGAGAGTGGTCTCTCCATCATCCGATGCAATAGGCGCGCAGCACAGATACGCACTCGCAAAGTGAAGGGCTGATAAGCCATTCGAGTCACGCGCGTCAACTTGTGCGCGGTGCTCGAGCAAGATCTTGCTCAGCGACGCATCGGGCAGCACGGCCGACACATGCAGCGCCGTCGCATGGCGCATGTCGCCATTGCTCCAATTCACATCGGCTCCTTGAGCGAGAAGCCGGAGCGCCACGACCTCGGCACCTGCATCGCCTCCGCGTGCGACGTTCCACAGGACCTGCCCGAGACGCTTGGCGTTCTCGGCAACCCACTCGGGCCGACTGGAAGTGGGATCTATACATGAGCCCCGTTACGATGAGTACTTGCACTCGAGTATCGAGTTCACTTGCACGTGCCAATGAGAAGTCGAATCTCCGAGGTCGATGCTAGTTGTGCAGCTGTTCCTGGTCGAGTAGCGAGCTACAATCAGATCGAATTGAATCAGATTGAATCAAATCGAATTGAATCAGATTGAATCGTATCACATGGTCTCATACCGTGGATTCGATCGAAGGATTGGCCTTGGCATCAAGCAATACTCGCACGACATCAAGGTTGCCACCTTGATATGCTGCGAGATGCAGCGGGGTAGTGTTGCCAGCCGAGATCTGGTTCACATCGGCTTGGTGCTTCAGCAGCAGCTCGACGCTCTCGAGCACGCCACTGCCAGCTGCAAAGTGCAGCGGCGACGCCTGATGCTTGGCCTTCAAGTGCACGTCGGCCTTGTGCTCCAGCAACAGAGCCGCAACTGAACGCCAATCCATCCAAGCCAATCCAATCCGATCCGATCCGATACAATCCAATGGATAGCAAGATGTGCGAGTTCGACGCGCGTATGTATCGATTAGCTCATATGGGCATCTCGCAGCCAAGCCGCTCGACCTGATACCTTGCGGATGGCCCGAGAGCACTGCTCGATGTAGTGCAGTACATGCGTCAGGACCGACAGTGTTGACCTCAGCGTGGTGCTCCAGTAGCTCTCGCACGATCGTGACGCTGCCGTGGCTCGCAGCATTGCTCAGCGCCAAGGCCTCGCGTCCCGCATTGACCGACGCCTTGGCCGTGATCAACAGCCTCACGAGCGCCTCATTGTTATTGGCACACGCCAGCGTCAGTGCCGTCGCACCCGATGCCGAGAGCACATCCTTCTCGGCGCCGTGATCGAGTAACAGCTGCACCATGTCGGCGCTTCGATCCGTAGCACAGGCGAGATGCAGCGCCGTGAAGTTACGGTGCTCGCCCGAGCTGCCGAATCGATTGACATCGGCGCCCTTTGCTAGCAGCTCACGCACGACATCCATGCCTTGGTTGTCGCCAATGGCATACCATAGTGCTGCATGAAGTTCATCGACGGGAGCGCTTGCTCCAGATGAAGAAGAAGGCTCGCTCGTGGTGGCCTCGGGCGCCTCCATAGCTCGCGGCAGATGTGTGATGCAGGACGGAACAGCAAGCAACAACACCCATTCCGTTCCTCTCTCGGAGTTCGAGTCAATCATTCGTTGGTTTCTTCCATCTTGATGTGAGCGTTGATCGTTTGAGTGAGTGTTGATTGATAGATAGTATAAGAGTACAACAAGGCAATACGAATCACACGCAACATGACGGAAGAAGCGCCGCTGGGAAATGCGTCGGAGCGTCTGAGCGAAATGGCGATGGCAGAAAATAGTGCCTACTCGAATGTGGTGGTGGGTGGATAGTGGAGGTGGAAGTAGTGGAGTAGATAACATACACACGCGAGGAATAATCTAGAGAGAGCGAGAGAGCAAGAGAGAGAGAGTGAGTGAGAGAAGGGGTGAGGCTGCCGTGAGATTGGATGAGGTGCAGGCGGAAGCGGAGAGGTAGCATGGCAGGCAATACTGTACAAAGCAGCATTCGAACGAGCCGAGTCAGTTGTCGTTCTTCACCACCTCATCGCGATAGAGTGCGTACAGTTGAATGATCGAATGGTTGGTTGAATGGTCGCGGTCGATTGCGCTATTGCCTACTACTCGGCAGTCGATGAGCTCTTCTTCTTCTTCTTGTCCTTGTCCTTGTCCTTGTCCTTCTTCTTGTCGCCGTCCTTGTCCTTGTCCTTCTTCTTGGAGGAGGACTTCTTCTTGTCGCCGTCCTCCTTGTCTCCTGAAGACGACGAAGAGGACGACTTCTTGGAGGAGGAGGAGGACTTCTTCTTGTGGCCGTCCTCCTTATCTCCCGAAGACGACGAAGAGGACGACTTCTTGGAGGAGGAGGAGGACTTCTTCTTGTCGCCGTCCTCCTTGTCTCCCGAAGACGACGACTTCTTGGATGAGGAGGACTTCTTCTTGTGCGAGTCGCTCGGCTCCGGATCAGGATCAGAGCTCTTGGTACGAGTCGAAGCGGTACTCGCGGCAGCGGCAGCGGCCTCAGCATCAGCTCGCTCCTTGGCTTCTCGAGCGGCTTGCTCCTCGCGAGCGGCTTGCTCCTTGGCTTCTCGAGCGGCTTGCTCCTTGGCCTCACGATCGGCTTGCTCCTTGGCTTCTCGAGCGGCTTGCTCCTTGGCGTCGCGATCGGCTTTCTCTTTGGCTGCACGGTCGGCCTTCTCCTTGGCTTCGCGATCGGCCTTCTCCTTGGCTGCACGGTCGGCCTTCTCCTTGGCTTCTCGATCGGCCTTCTCCTTGGCTTCGCGCTCGGCCTTTTCGCGCTCCTCGGCCTCGAGGCGCTTACGCTCAGCGAGGCGCTGGCGGTGCATCTCCTCGAACTTGCGCATCTCCTCCTCTTCGTCGTGGTCGCTCTTCTCAGAGTCCGACGAGTCCGACGAGTCCTTCTTCTTCTTGGCGGCCTTCTTCTTGCCGTCGGTGGCCTTGGAGGCGGCGGCCTTCTTCTTCTTGTTGGACTGCTTCTCGCTGTCGTCCGAGTCGCTTCCGCTCTTGTCGTCCGAACCGTCGTCACTCTCGTCCTCGTCGCTGTCGGGGTGCGCGATCGCATCGACCACGCGGAGCCGTGAGTCGTCATCCGAACCCGAGCCCGAGCCCGATTCAGAGTCGGAATCCGAGCGCTTCTTGGCAGCGCCGGCCGACTTGTTATTGCTGCCGCCGCTCTTGGAGCGCTTCTCGCTGTCGTCCGAGTCACCGTCCGAACCACTCGACCACGACTCGGAGTCCACGTCGAGCGCCTCCTTGACACGGCGCTGCTCCTCAAAAATGCGGTCCTGCTCGGCTTGGCGCAATCGCTCGGCTTCCTCGGCCGCACGACGGTCCTCTTCCTCCTGCATTCGGCGTTGATCCTCTTCGATCTGCTTCTGAGTGCCGCCGAACTGCTTGGTGATGCCTTGCGCCTTGCCGCTGTCCTTGAGCTTCTGCAACGTGACGCTCATGCGGTTCGAGGGTGGCGCCGCGCGCACCACCTCGGCTGGCACCTCCTTGGGATCCACCATCTTGACCGGAGTCGTGACGCCGCGGTTACGCACGACGCTATCGAGCGACGCTGCAACCTCGGGCCGGCGTGTGGTGGCGGTGGCGGCAGCAGACGGAGCGGCCGAGAACTCCTTGGCAGGCACGCGCTTGGCAGGAACGGGAACGGGAGCCGCATCTTGCTTTGGCTCGGAGAACATGGCCGCGAGACGCTTGGCCTTCTTCTCCTGCGTAAGCATCTCGAGCGTCTTGCTCTTGCGCGAGGATTTCTTGTCGTCCTCAGCGCCGGGAGCCGAGAGGAAGTCCTTCTTGGCTTGCGTCTTGGGCGAGTTGCCGGCGAGCGGCGACGTGCTACCACCGACTGACTTGGGTGCCGTGCTTGGTGAGGTTGGCGTGGCGGTCGCTGACTTGAGCGCCGTGCTTGGTGAGGTTGGCGTGGCGGTCGCTGACTTGGCAGTTGTGCTCGTCGAGGTCGCGGTGGTTGAAGTCGTTGCCGCCGCTTTCGCGTCAGCAGCAGCCTTGGCGTCGGCAGCAGCCTTCGCGTCGGCAGCAGCCTTGGCCTCAGCAGCAGCTTGTTCTTCAGCCGCCTTGGCATCGGCAGCAGCCTTCGCGTCAGCAGCAGCCTTCGCGTCGGCGGCAGCCTTGGCATCGGCAGCGGCCTTGGCATCGGCAGCAGCCTTCGCGTCAGCAGCAGCCTTCGCGTCAGCAGCAGCCTTCGCGTCGGCAGCAGCTCTGGCATCGGCAGCGGCCTTGGCCTCGGCAGCAGCTCTGGCATCGGCAGCAGCCTTGGCATCGGCAGCGGCCTTGGCATCGGCAGCAGCCTTCGCGTCAGCAGCAGCCTTCGCGTCGGCAGCAGCTCTGGCATCGGCAGCGGCCTTCGCGTCGGCAGCAGCCTTGGCATCGGCAGCAGCCTTCGCGTCGGCAGCGGCCTTGGCATCGGCAGCGGCCTTGGCATCGGCAGCAGCCTTGGCCTTGCGCTCCTGCTCCTCCTTCTCCTTGCGCTCCTGTAGAGCGCGGGCTTCAGCGTCGACAGCGGCCTTGCGTTCCTGCTCCTCCTTCTCGGCCTGCTGCTGCCTACGCGCCTCCTCCTCTCGCGCCTGCGCCTTGCGCTGCAGCGCCTCTCGCACCTCACGCGCCTTGATTTCGGCTTCTACAACTTGGCGCGCCTCGTCCAACTCCTCACGAAGGGTCGCCACACGCGCCTCCGCCTGCGCCAGCTCCTTCTCCAAGCGCGCTACGAGCGCCACAGCAGCTTCGGAGGCCATCGCTGTCGCCGTCTAAAACCCAACAACAACAACCACGACCTCAAATAAAACAAAAACAAGAGCCAAGAGCGGAGGCAGAATGATGCAGTGGTGCAGCTGCGCAGCCAAGCAAGCACGGAGAGGGTTGCTATTCTCAGGTCAGTCAAGCAGCCGAGCAAGCGAGCAAGCAAGGCAACAACGCATCGTGCAACCCTCGATTGAGACGCGACAGCGAGCGTAAGAAGGCACAACACGAGAGCGCACAAAAACCACGACGACACACACACACACAACGACACCGAGACACACGACGGTCAAGGCGCGTACCGAGAACGAGGCCGAGGCAGCGAGGCGGGCGCCAACCAGACGACGGACACGGACAGCAGCACCAACGAGGTGACGAGGAGGCGCAGCAGCCACGCGGCAACGAAACAACAAACGACACCGGCCACGCGCGAAGACGCGAAGACGCGAAACACCGAAACACCGAAACACCGAAATATCAAGCCCTTCTTCCTACCTCATCCAAGCATCTCATTTCATATCTATCAAGCCCTTCTTCCTACCTCATCCAAGTATCTCATTTCATATCTATCAAGCCCCTCTTCCTACCTCATCCAAGTATCTCATATCTATCGGAGCTCTCGCCATGTTTCGGCGGCACGGCTTCATTGCCGCGCTGTTGTTCGTGGTAGTATCGCTACTGCCTCTTCTCTCGCTCGCCAGCGACACGGTACTCGCAGCACACCTGATCGACGAGGCCAACGACGAGTATGGCACCTACCCGACCGATGTCTCGTTGTTCCCGCCCAACCAGCAGCGGCTCTTCGACCTTCTCGAGCTTCAGGTGCTCGCGGCAGACGAGGAGGAGAACTCGAGTACAACCACGACCTATCGGCTCAAGCTCGCGAACCTATGGAATCCTCAAAGTGCGCCATTCGGCTGGACGCATCCGCTGATACAGGTCTATGTGTTCTCGGAGCCAAGTGGCTCGTGGCGCGTGCCCAAGTCCACCGAGCAACAGCAGCCGCTCGTTGGCAATCCATCGCTGCTTCTGGACGAGCGATATCGCTGGAGCCATCTTGTACGCTGCGAAAGCGATCTCGACGTGAGCGACCTCGAATGTCAGGCCAGCTAACCTCGTTCACGCGTTGAACCAGATTGAATTGACTGGCTGGCGTGTCCGAGTGTATAATCGGTCGTCGGTGACCTTTGAATCCGAGCAACCAAGCTCAGAGCAACTCTCAGTATCAGTCGATATCATGTCATCGACAACTGAGCAGGAGCAGCAGGAACAGCAGGGCGGATGGATTACCATTCGCGTGAGCCACGCTCTGATCCCACGACCGAGCTCGGAATGGAGCTTCCTGGTGCTCGTTGGCTGTCATGCAGGCCACGACACCGATACGGGCACGGCATTGTATCGCGAGCGTGATCGCGACGCATCGCAAACTCGGTTCGGAGGTGGCGACGACAGCGTCTACGACACGAACGTGATCGATCTCTTGGCACCGAATGTGCGTCGTCGTCAACGAGACATGATCTACTCGTACTGTGCTTCGGAGCGCAAGTTCGCATCGGTGGTGCCGTATGGCGGCGTGGTGCAGAGCACGTACGGTTCGGACAACGCCATGTCCGACCTCGGTGGCAACGGCTGCTTCGCATCGCCATCCAAGGTCACTCCGACGCGGCGCTACTCGGCGTTGCGGCAGATGAAGGCGCTCCAGTATCCGGTACTGGACGAGTATCTCCTGCGGCTGCAGAATCCGAGCGACTCGTCGTTCGGTGACGACATCATGGAGCTGTCGCTCACGGTCACGCGTGTCTCGGCCCACAGCGTTCGCGTCAAGATCACCGACGCGCAACAGCAACGCTTCGAGCCACCGCACGTCCTCGTGTACGAGGAGCGCGACAATCCCGAGGTGGCGGCCGACTATCACGTCGTACTGAACGAATCGCCATTCTTTGGCATTACGGTCGTGCGCCAGAGCGACAACGCAGTGTTGTTCGATTCAATGCCGCTCTCGGTCGCCAGCGACTCGGCGGCACCACCACCGCCGGCACAATTTCGTGATCTCGTGTTCAAGGATCACTACTTGGAGCTCAGCACACGCATGAGCGACGATTACCAGATCTACGGCCTCGGCGAGCGAGTGCACGAGTTCCGTCTCTTCACCGACAACCAAGTCTACTCGCAATTCGCGATGGATCGCTTCACGCCCTACCAGCGCAACCTCTACGGTGCTCATCCGTTCTATCTTCAGATGCACCCCGACGGCACGGCACACGGCGTCTACCTCCATAACAACCACGGCCTCGATGTCGAACTTGCGCCCAACAAGCTGACCTATCGCATCATGGGCGGTGACATGGATCTCTTCTTCTTCACGGGACCGACGCCCGAGCGTGTCATCCGTCAGTACCATCAGCTCATCGGCTACCCGGCACTGCCACCGTACTGGGCACTTGGATTCCATCAGTGTCGTTGGGGTTATGAGACTATTCGAGAGCTCGAAGAGGTGGCACTACAGTATCGTAGGCATCAGCTTCCTCTTGATACTTTGTGGTCAGGTATTATCTATCATCATCTACAACTGGTATCCTTTGCTAACCTCGTCTCTCTCTCTCTCTCTCTGTCATATTGTCTCATTCTGATAGATATCGATTATATGGATGAGAAGAGATTGTTTACATTGGATCCAGTGAATTATCCTGAGACTCAGGTTCGAGAGTTTGTCGATTATTTGCACGAGCACCAACAACACTATGTGATCATCGTCGATCCGGGTGTTCGATTCGAGCCTGGCTACTCGGTGTACGAGGCGGCACTCGAGAGCAACGTATTGATTCGTGATCGCGAGCACGACGTACCGGCATTGGGCAAGGTGTGGCCCGGAGCGACGGCGTTTCCCGACTGGACGCATCCGAACGCGTCGCGATTCTGGGCCTCGCAGATCCAGGCCTTTTATGCACGAGTGCCGTTCGATGGCCTATGGATCGACATGAACGAGATTGCCAGCTTCTGTGACGGCCACTGCGTGATGGATCGTGCGAACGCCGCCGATTGGGCCGATCTCTTTACGTGCCCGTGTCAATTCGCGCACCGCGAGAGCGAGCGCGATCACCCGCCGTTCTGGGCCGGTGGACTGCCGCCCGACAGCTCGACCATCAGCATGGAGTCGCGCTGGTACAACGACACGCTCGAGTACGACTGGCACTCGTTGTACGGCCACCTCGAGTCGATCGCCACCAGCACGGCACTGCGCGAACTCACCGGCAAGAGGCCGTTCGTCATCACACGCTCGAGCTACGCCTCGACCGGTCACCATGTCGGCCACTGGCTCGGCGACAACAGCGCCACGTGGTTCGATATGCGCATGTCGATCGCCGGCATGTTGAACATGAACATGTTTGGCATACCGTTGATTGGCGCCGACATTTGTGGCTTCGTCGGCGACACCGAGGAGGAGCTGTGTGCACGCTGGATGCAACTCGGCAGCATGTATCCCTTTAGCCGCAACCACAATGGCCTCGATTTCCGATCGCAGGAGCCATACGCACTCGGAGACACGGTGCTGGCAGCGAGCGTCGCCTCGTTGCGGCTGCGCTACTCGCTCTTGCCGTACTTGTACTCGCAGCTGCACCATGTGACGCGCGTCGGTGGCATGCTCGTGCGACCGCTCATGTTCCATGCGCCGAACGACACGGTGTGCCGCAATATCGACACGCAATTCCTGCTCGGCGACTCGTTGCTCGTATCGCCGGTGCTCGAGGCCGGAGCGACCTCGGTGCGCGCCTACTTTCCGGCCGGCATCTGGTACCATCTGCTGAGTGGTGCGCCTTCTACCACCAACCGCACAAAGGCGCGCACCGGCCACTATGCCACCGTGCCGGCTCCGCTCGAGGGAGCGCCACCGGTGCATCTCGCCGGCGGCTCGATCATCGTCATGAACACCGAGCCGGCGCTCACGACGGCTGCCGCTCGGCAATTGCCCTTGCACATGGTGGTGGCGTTCTCGCTCGATCTCACTGCCAGCGGCTTCTTGGTGCTCGACGACGGCGAGAGTCTCGAGTCTCCCGAGTCGCACTTTGCCATCACGGCACTCTTGTCGCCATCGACCAAGGTGCACCGTGCATGGGAGACGACCGGCGAGTTGCAAGTCACCGTGACTCGCTTCGACTACCAACCGCCACCGCAAGTCGTGTGGAAGTCGATCGTGATTCACGGCATTCCGAGCCACCGCCCGCCCGACGTGCACATTGCTGGCTTGAAGCACGAGTACATTTCGTTCGACGAGTCGGTCGGCGCCTTGACGATCTTTGACATTAACCTGCCGCTCAGCACCAGCTTCGCGGTCACGTGGGTGAGCCTCAACGACTCGAACGAACGACCGCTCTCGCTGCCGTACGCCATTCTCATGGCCGTGGTGCTAGTGTGCGGTCTGGCAGCTCTCGCGGCCTTGGCGGTCTTTGCGTATCGTCGTCGCAACCTCTTTAATCGAAACATACCGCCTCCCTCCCGAAGACGCCAACGAGCTGCCGGTGCTCCTGGCAGCGCCAACAATGGCTTCTCGTTGGTCGACTCGGAGGGAGATGAGGAAGACGCAATCGAAGGTGATGGAACTGTTGGAGCTGTCGAGATGCAAGAAGTCACTACGGCATAGATAGACATTGTGTATCGTATCGTATCGTATCGTATCGTATCGTATCGTATCGTATCGTATCGTATCGTATCGTATCGTATCGTATCGTATCGTATCGTATCGTATCGTATCGTATCGTATCGTATCGTATTGTTT
>Ga0209935_1000353_pt1 | contig 128083 bp, 147 predicted proteins | sample ThiBio_1000_plan_2_FD_183958 | JGI IMG/M metagenome (GOLD analysis project Ga0209935, IMG submission 183958) | Wastewater bioreactor microbial communities from Cape Town, South Africa - Thiocy_cont_1000_plan (SPAdes) | ecosystem: Engineered > Bioreactor > Thiocyanate-remediating >... | reverse complement strand
CAGGGACTGGTGGAGTTTATCAACGGATTGGTGCCGTCCAATGAGGTGATCGAGCAGGCGCTGCGCCGGGAAGTGAAGATGTTTCCGGAAATCGCCGTGCGCGAGTTGGTGGCGAATGCACTCATCCATCAGGATTTCACCGAGTCCGGCACGTCGGTGATGGTGGAAATCTACGACGACCGCATGGAAATCTCGAATCCCGGCAAGCCCTTCATTTCGCCGGACCGGTTCATTGATGAATACCAGTCCCGGAATGAGCGGCTGGCGGACCTGATGCGGCGCCTCGGCATCTGCGAAGAGAAGGGTAGCGGCGTGGACAAGGTGATTCAGGCGGCAGAGGCCTTCCAACTGCCCGCCCCAGACTTCCGCGTGGGAGAGAAGCGCACGGCGGTGGTGCTGTTCGGGCACAAGGATTTCGAGGATATGGATCGGAGCGACCGTATCCGCGCCACTTACCAGCATTGCTGTCTGCGGTATGTGATGAACGAGAAGATGACCAACCAGAGTCTTCGGGAGCGCTTTCGGCTCTCCGAGAAAAAGACGGAGTCCGTTTCACGGGCCATCCGCGACGCGGTGGACGCGGGGAAGATCAAACTGGCCGACCCAGAGCAAACCTCGTTGCGTTACCGCAATTATGTGCCGTTCTGGGCATGATTTTCGTTTAGACGCAAACCGCCACCTGATGCCAGAAACCGTCTAAACCCTTGAAAATACGCGGTTTGCCTATTTAGACGCAAACCGCCAACCCTGAAGGAGCCTCATCGAATCCACCGTAGAAGACGCCGCCCTCGAATGGTTCGGGGAATTGAGGGAGTGTGTTCCGCGATGGCTCAAGGCACGATTTTACCCTGGCTCTTGATTTTGTCAGATTATTGTTATAATTTTCTGACAAAGATCGCCATGAAGAAGCATATCGACTCCATTGATTCGGCCATTCTGGACCGTATCCGCTCGGGACCGCAGGAGCGTGTTTGGATGCCGACAGATTTTCTGGACCTGGGTGCCCGTTCCGCTGTGGATCAAGCGCTTTCCCGGAATTGTCGCACAAATCAAATCTCCCGGGCCGGACGTGGGGCGTACCACCTCCCCCGACATCACCCTGTGCTCGGCCCGTTGGGACCGAGTTACGATGGCCTGCAAGACTTCATCAAGCGGAAGGCCAACGGCAGCATTTTCCCCACGGGAGCGGCTGCGGCCAATGCGCTTGGCCTCAGCGATCAGGTCCCCATGCAGACTTGGCACTATACAACCGGGCCGAATCGGCTCATCCGGAACGGCAAGTCCAACATTGTGCTGAGGCATATTTCGCCCCGCTTTGTTTCGACGAAAAACTCAAAAAGTGCGCTCGTCATCCTCGCGCTGCGTTGGATTGGGAAACGATTTGTGGACGACGATATTGTTGCCAAATTGCGGCGCAATCTGTCTTCTGCGGATAGGGCTGCACTTCTCGATGATGCTGCTTGCGCACCGAGTTGGATCGTTGACGTCTTCCGCCGCGTAGCGTTGGATTCGCCCTGAGAAAAGCTTCAACGCCACGGCATGACTAAAAAAGCCAGCAGCCTGGTTTCCTTCAGGCTGCCAATTCGCGTTCCTGCGGTTTGCGCTCGCTGGGCATGAGTGGCGGCTGTTCTCCGCTGACCAGTCTGGAATAGGCGGTTTCAACAGATTCCGTGGCTACGAGGAGATCCCGTCCCTCCCGGATGAGAGTCAGCCATCGGCCGTTTGCGTGTCTGGTCGCCCAAAGCATCCGATCAACGAGCTTGGCAGACCCCAAGACGGCGATGATTTGTTTTTTGGTCAAGGCCAATGGGCGCATTCCGTCGATGTAAACTCGCTGGGCAGTGGCTGATGATTTCATGAGGTTGGTGGCTTGCGATTGAAGGGGCTGGAGTGAATGGGCTGCTTTCCGGGACTTGAGCCACCTGCCGGGATTGGACCGGACAGGTGGCTCCGAGGCGTTATCCGAGTTTGATCCCGCTGTTACGGATGTGGTTCTTGGCTCCGATGACGAGGGCAGCCTCCTGCCGCTCGGGGGTCATGTTCGGGCTGATGGTGTTCTTGATGCTGCGGACCAAGTCTTCCTGTTCCGGCTTCGCCAGCCAGGCTTTCACCTTGGCGGAGTAACCCTGCTTCTGCTCCTCGTCGTTCATCTTGCGCAGAAGGAATTTGCGTTCTAACTGCTCGCGGGGCAGGTCCTTGACGTATTGCACCAAATCCGGTTCGGCCTTCATGAAGGCATCCAGCTTGGCGTTGACCTCGGGGTTGATTTTAAACTGCTTGGCCTGTTCGTCTTTTTTCTTCGGTGATGCGATTGCCATATTTTATGGATTTGTGTCCGGCGTTTTGGATTCCGTAGCCGGACGATTGACGGAGGTTGCGGTGAAAGGATCAGGCTTTGGCGGCAGCGGGCTTGAGCGAGGGGATTTTTTCATCCTCCTCGTCTTCAAGAGCGCCACGCCGCAGACCGCCGATTTGTTCCATGAGGGATTTCAGGAAACGCTGGGCGATTTTGCGCGGGCTCAAACGTTGGCTCTCCGCGTTGAGCATGGTTTGGACGAGTTGGCTGGTCGGGACGCGGATCCCAGCGTTTTCGACGATTTGGGATGCCTCTTTGAAGATCGCAAAAGTATCTTCATCGAGGGTGACGGTGACGTTGGCGGGTTTGGGTGTGTTCATGATTTAGTGGTTGAAAAGAGCGAATTCCCTGCGGCGGAGGAACGGACCGCTGATGACGGCGGAAATCTTCCTGCGCTCGGCTGCGGCCAATTCCGCGGTGAATTCGTCATTGAGCCGCATCTGGGAAAGGAGGAAGTCCTGGTCGTCGGACCCGGCGGAGAGCGTGATTTCGCCCGGATCGGAAACCCCTTCCTCCCACGCAGGCAATTCCGGTTCGACACTGGAAAGTATGTCTTCGGTCTTCGCCGGTAATGGCGTCGGCTTGGGTGTTTCTCCCGTCTGCTTTTTGAGCTGATCAAGTTGCTGTTCAAGCCCCGGCACCTTGCCTGCCTGCCGCTGTAGATCCTCGATGCGCTTCTGCATGGCACGGTTTTGTTCCTGCAACGCTTCGGCGTACGCCCGCTGCTGGGCGTTCAACTCGCCGGAGCCATTCACGCAATAGGATGGCGAGGGATTTCCGGTCGGAAGAATGGGCGGCGGGTCGGGCAGATAGTTCCAATCAGGCGACTGTTCCCGACGGTAAACGGTGTGCCGTTCGTGCATTTCGTCCGGGAAGTTCGGATCGGTGTAGCGGCCCGCCGGATAGGCTTTTACGACTTCCGGCGTGCGAACAGAAGCCATTCGCCTGGCGGAAACGCTGGTTCCAGGAACAACGGATTTCGGAGTGGAATCTTTGCGAGTGGCGCACCCTGCCCCGAGGCAGACGACGAGAAGAGAGATGAGGTATTTCATTTGCTGGATTGGTAGGAAATGCGGGCGTTTGCGAGGTCAACGGATTGGGCGACGTAGAGGTAGAACGTCGTCCCGGACGGAACGCGGACGTAGTACGGATCGTTTTTCAGGCCTTCCAATAGGCGCTGGGAATAGATCTGGCCGCCGGCCTGAATACCTGCGGCGATGGCATCCTGATAGCCTCCCCCCTGCACCTGAGTCACCCCGCCTGTCAGCGGCGAAATGATATTGGTCATTTGCGGAAACGCTCCGGCTCCCGCCGAAATCATGGAGGCGAGGACGGCCTTGGCCTCGGCGTACTTGTCGGCGGCGATCATATAACCGCGCAAACCAGCGGAGCCGTCCGTTTCCGCCCATTGGTCGCCGCTCGTTCCATCGGGAGCGTAATCGAGGACCGTGCCGGAAAGCGGCAGTTCCCGGCCGTCCTGAAAGACGAGCACCCATTGCCGTTCGGAGCCGATGCGTTCACGGGCGGCGGTTTTTTGAGCCAGCCCATGTACTTCCGTTCCGGCGGGAATCACGAGACGACCCGCCTGCCAGACATCCTCGGTGATCAGGCCGATGATGGGCGTTTCGATATTGGTGGATTCCACGGCGTTGACCAGTTCGCACCGGAGGAGCCGCCCGTAGGGAAGGTAATACTCGCTGCGGGATTCTTCCTTGGTAGCAAAGATGGCCTGCGGAATTGGCGGCGGTGGCTTGGGTGCCGAAGTCGGTCGTGCATCCTGCGGCGGAGCTGGCGCGGGGGCCTTGGTTTGTGCGGGTGTTGTCGGCGGAATGTTTTCCAGAAACTCGGTGTGTTTGGCGGTGGTCGCCTGAGCGGGCAAATCCGGCTTGATCGGCTCCGGTGAGCGGCGGGATTTGCCGGTGAACACGAAAGCGAGAACCAACGCGCCAGCCAGTAGGAAAAGAATGAGTCTTCCGGTGGGTTTCTGGAAAAGCTCGGTAAAGATTTTGCGAAGGTTCATTTGTAGTCGCTGGTGGAAAGTTGGGGTTCAGCGCGAACGACGAGGACGTTCCATTTGTTGTCGGGAGCAAGGTTGTTGCGGCCGCCTTGTCCGTTGCCGGTGATGGCGAGGAACGCGGGAGTGAGCGATTTGGGCGGCATAACGCCGGATGCATCGACCAGCGATTGCGTGTAAATCCGGTCCTCCAGTCGCACGGCCAAATCCTGCGGGTTGTAACGGATGGCGCGGTCTGTTGTGTTTTCCAGTTCGAGCCGGAAAATCAGGGTGTCGTCCTGCTCGAAGCGCCAGACTTCCCGCACCCGGACATTGAAACCCTCGTAATAGGTCGTGATGGCCGGAACCGCATGGAGTACACCGGCCAGGGCGTCCGGTTGGCTGTTCGCCAAAAGTGGATACGCCTTCGCCTTATCCATCAGGGAAAGAAGCCGTTCCGGCACGAGGGCTTCGCCCTTTTTCTTCCGTTCGTCCGGGTAGAACGTCACGTTGTAGAACGGCTTCTCGGATGCTTTCAGGTGAAGGACGTAAGCCTTCCGGTTGAAAATCACCGTAAGATGGTCCTCGGCGTCCGGCTTCAGCGCGCGGATGGTGAAATAGAAATTTCCCGGCGTGAATGTGATGAGGAACCCCGCGTTTTCCTGTTCCTGGGTGGAAACGGATTTCGCATACAGGCCGGAGATTTCCGACGGGAACATTATTGTGGTCGTTCCGGTCTTCTGGGCCACCGGAATGTCGTAGATCACAAATTCATCGAGCGGCTTTTGGGTGATCGGTCCGGCGTAAGCCGAGACCGCCAATAACAAGGAGAGGAAGTATTTCATAAGATTCAGAGTGGTTTTTCGGTATAGGTGAAGTCCTGCACGAGGAGCGGGAGGCGCCCGTTGCCGAGAAGGTCAGGATTGCGGATAAAGAGGAATTCGATCTGGAATTTTGCCGGTTCGCGGAACTCCATGCCTTTGAGCGTGCCGGTGCGAATGAGGTTGCCCTCGGCCTTGACGCTGACGGCTTCGTAAGACTTCCCGGCCCCGTCATTGATTTTCCGGGTATCGAGGATATCGATCTTGGTGACTTCGGCCTTTTGGTGAATCTGCTTCTCTTTGAATTCCGGGTTCTGGGCTTTGTAGATGGATGCCGCTCGCTTCCGTGCGGGATCTTCGAGGTAGATTCGCTTGAGGAGGTCCGGCAAATCCGGTCCCACCGGATTGCGTTGCAACAGAGCCAGGCACGCCAGCCGCACATGGTAGGCATGAAGATTGCCCGCCTCCTCGAAGCCCAGGAGAGGCGCATAAATCAGCGTTCCGCCCGGATCGAGGATGACGACCTTTTCCTTCTGCTTCATGGCGGAAATGGTCAGATACGGTGCGACCACAGCGAACCCGCAGGCGATGATGGCGAGGCCCATCCAAAAGCGGGCGGCGATAACGTTGTTGGTGATGGAAGTAATGGCGGATAGTTTCATGGGAAATCAGGAGTTGCGGTTGGCGAGAGGAGATTCCGCTGGAAGCGGCTGGGCCTTGCTGGCGTGGGAATTGAAGGCGGCTTGGGCTGCGTGCGGAGTGGCAACACTGCCCTTGTGGTGGGAGACGGTGCCGGCGTTGTGGTCCACCACTGCGAAGGCGTTGGGGGCGGTCTGGTGAGCGACCATCGCCGGATTGTCGGCATTGGCAACGCTTCCAGAGGAAGCGGGAGGAACGGGCGGTGGCGGCGGGATGTCCGATGATCCGCCGCCCACGTTTCCGGCAACGTCATTGCCAAGGCGTCCGGCTGCGCTGGCGGCTTGGGTTCCAGCCAGCGCGCCTTGCACGGCAGCCGAACCGCCCATAGTGGCCACGGCTCCCACCGCGGTCAGTCCGGTCCCCACGGCAAGCCCTGCGGCCTGCATGGTGCCTTGAATGCCGGCCTGGAGGGCGGAAGTCGTGCCGCTGAGTCCCTTCATGATGGCTCCGGCCACAAACGGAACAGAGAGGTAAAAGAACACCGTGATGACGGCGGCGAATGCCATGATGAACGGAAAAAGGAGCCAGTTCTGAACCGTGATCAGGTTTTGCGCGGTTTGAACGATTCCTCCCGTCGTGATCGGCGCATAAAGCAAATCACTGATGGCGACGATGACGATATCGACCAAACAAATCGCCACGTGCCAGAGCAGCACAGTCAGGGACGTCACGCAGAACTGGACGCCGAGGGATTGCGTGTAGGAAAGAAAGAGGAATCCCAGCAAAAGCGGAGAAACGGCGATCAATCCCGCGATGGCGAAGTTCTGGAAGAACGTCAGGACGATGAGCATGAAGCGCCCGATGCCCTGGAAGAACATGCCAATGGCGGCGGGCACGACTTTGCCCAAGTCCGTCCAGGAATCGGACGGCGGATTGTCGATGTGCGAGCGGAGGAGTTGGACAAACTTGGCATCGCGGGCATTGGTGAATTTGCCGCGCATTTCCACGAACGCCTTCTGGCCGCTGTCCATGGCGGACGGGTATCCCGCGAGCAACCCGACAATCAGGATGGTTTTCAGGAGGGCGCCGAGAATGGCGCGAGTATCGGATCCGGCCCGCCAGCCCATTTCCCCGATGCCCATGACACAAAGGACAAAAGCAAAGGGCATGAGCAGCGTGCGAATTTCAAGGCCCGCGCTGTAGAGATTGGAAAGAGATGGAATCATAAGTTGTGATTGGTTTTGCTAAGAACAACCCGAAGGCTTCAGAAGCCGGGAGGGAGGTCTTCGTTCGCGGCGGAGAAGTCGGGCATTTCGAGTTCTGCCTCGGCCGCGGCGGCCAGACGCGAGAGCTCACGATTACGTTCCCGGCTGATTTCCTCGGCGGCGACTTCCTCCTCTTTTTCGCGGTTCTGGTTGAGGATATGGAGGGATTCGATTTGGCCGTGAGCCGTCCCGACCATGCTGTCGAGGTCGCCGAGCGCGGCCTGAGCCGTGGCCAGTGAGCCAACCAGCTTCTGCACCTCCGCATCGGTCTGGGCTCCCTTCAACTGCGTGTTGAGTTGGGCAATCTGCCCCTTCAGCGTCAGGCGTTTGCTCTGGGCCTTGAGCAACAGCGCCTCGAAGCGGGAATAGGCATTGTTGACCGCCCGGTATTGCTTGAGCGGATCGCCCGCGTCACGAAACGACGAAATGCCATTGAAGGACCGGTTCAGATCCTTCCAACCGGAAAGGTCAATCGGTTGGAAAAGCTCCTGGATCGTGCCGGAAAGCTGTACGCCTTCCTGAGCAATGCCGGCGAGGTCGCTCAAAGTATCCGTGATGCCGGATTCCTGCAGATAGCCGGAAAACAGGCCGTTATCAATGAGGCCGATGGCGGCAACGGGGTCGCCGATGGCCTGTTTGACCTGGTTGGCGGTTTCCAACTGCTGGCGAACGGTCGTCAGCGTGTTGTGCAGGGTGGCGAGCTTTTCCGCCCACTGGGCTTGCTCCCAGGCATACTTGATTTGGTCGAAGATATTCTTCTGCACGGTGGCCTGTTCGACGATGGGATCACTCACGATGTCCCCCACGCCGAGAACGGCATGGGCATACGGAGCGGCGAGAGCGACGGCAGCGGCGGTGATGACAGTCTTTTTCATGATGATGCTTCGGTTTGGTGGGAGAATTACTGAATGACTGGGACGGTGATTTCGTAGGGCACGGTCTTCACCGTGGCCTCCGGGTCGGGCATCACCGGGATGCGATAAAGCGAAAGGCGAGGCTTGGATCGATTGCCGTCCTCCCGCTTCTGCATGTCCTGCAAAATCCAATACTGGCGCTTCACCGTGTCGGACGCGCCGCGCTCATAGCCCTTTTGGAATGGGGAACGAGAGGCACACGCCGGGAGAAGGCAGACGACGACCGCGCACCACGCGACCGCCGCAGACACAGCTTTTATTTTCCTAAAAGAAACGAATATGCTTTTCATGGATGATTAGGGTTTTGAAGAAACAGGCGCGGCAGATTCAGAAAGAATCCCGCTGACGATGTCTTTGTGGTTGCGAAGCACTCGGCTCCGGTTGTCGAAGTCTTCCCCGGTCGAGGAAGAACAGAAGAGCATTTCGGGAGAGACCCGGTTATGAATCGTCCCGCAAAGAGGCTGCTGAACGTCCAAATGATAATACGTCAACGCGGCGTATTTATTATTGTCCGGCAAATGCTCGGGAAGCGGATACCGCGAAATCGCCTCCTTCGTCGTCTCGGAAAGGTCAATGTCCTTGGCGACATCTTCAATATCGCGCCGGTCGTTCATCCGGGTAAAAAAGAATTGCTTGGCGTTGCCGAAGACGATGGGGCGGATGCCCGAGCGTTGGAACCGGCTGTATTGCTGGACGATGCTGATGATCCAGGTGGAGAACTTGGAGAGCTGGGCGTAGAACTCGCTCACGAGTTGTTCGCCGCCCGGAATATCCAGCGTTCTGGCGACTTCCTCGAAGATCACCCGTTTCCGTTTGCCACGCGGGAGCGTGATGATGTGCTGGCGCCCATAGTTGGCGATGAGGAATCCGGCCAATTCTTTGAGTTGCTTGTTTGATTCCGGGATGTAGGTCAGGTCGAAATGAGCGATCTTGCCGGTGATGGACAGAGTGGAATGTCCGCAGACGAGCCGCTGCTCGTTCCACGGAGCCAGCAGGGTCGCAAGGTGATTGATCTCATTGCGGTCGTGCTCCGGGAATGGTGCGACCAGCATCATTTGCTGGAGCATGTCGTGGGTCGGGTAATCCGTGGGCTGGAAGAATGCGAAGGCGGCGTTCCGCACGTATCTTTCGGTATCCGGTGATTTCATGAACCGGGAAACCTCCTCCGCGGTCGGAGCCGCAATCAGGCTTTGCCGTTCATCCCCACCGACCGAATGACGCAATTCTGTCCACGCCTCCAGGAAGGTGGCGGAAATGGGCATGTGTGCCTTCTTGTACGCCAGCGTGGCCATCGCGTGGCGGGCAGCGTTATCGAGCGCGTCTTCGGACACCCATTCCTCGAAGCGATCGGCGTAAAGCTGCTCGATGTATTGAGTGATTTGAGCCAATCGCAGGCTTCGCCTGTCTTCGTCGGCAGGATGGCCGGCCATTTTCGCCACCAACGCAGCGGCGGTGGTGATTTGCAGATTGGTCAGCGGTGCGCCCTGGGTATCGAGATAGTTCAGGCACAGGTCGCCGTCCGGCTGGATGACAATGGGTGTATGCCCCTGCGCCTGCGTCCAGATGCCGTAGGAGAGTCCTTCCTCGACGATCAGCGTGAAGTCGTAATACGGGTCGGTCTGCGAAAGGAGGTCCGACATGAAAGCGGATTTCCCGGCCCTCGTCATGCCGAGCAAAACCGCGAGTTGCGGCGTGCCGGACAGGAAGTTGCGGACTCCGATCAAATTCCGATTGCTGCCGTCGTAGAGAGCCTCAGCGTCCTTAAGATGCCCGGTGAAGGTGGAGGAAAATGGCAGGATGTCAGCCAGCCATTCATCCAGTCCGTTATCGGCGTGATGGGTGTATTTGCCCCAAACCCATCCCGGCCAGGTTTGGAACCAGATATTCTTCGTCGTGGCTGCCGATGAGACATTCGATGTCCAGCATTGGGCATCCTCCATTTGACCGAAGGCCGTTTCGATCTGGCGTGTTTTAGAAATCAACCCGTCTTCGGTGCTGTCCCAAACATGGACAACATAGTCGTAAAGGAAGGGAACCACGTCCCCCTGGGCCAGATTGCGGATACGCTCTTCCTTGACCGCCTTGGAGGTGAGAAGCGAATGCTTGCCCTCGGCGGCATAGTCGCCACGCACGCGCTCCAGCGAGCGTTCCGCTCGACCAATCTCTTTGCGGACGTTCTGCGGATACAGATTGACCGTGATGGAATAGTCTAAAAACGGCAGCGAAGTGACCGCCCAGAAGATCCCTCGCCGCGTCCGCTGCGGACGGCGCTTGAGGATGATCAGGTTGTGATAAAATCCGTCGGCGAAGAACCCGAAGGTTTTTCCGGCCTGCACGCCCTGGTGCCAGCAGTTTTGGTGGATGGTTTCCTCTTCGCGGAACTGCCCGACGGGGTCGTAGTTATCGCGCCGGAGGTAGGACGGATTGAAGAACGTGGCGTAATAGCGGAACAAATCCGCCGTGGACATGGATGTGACCCGGCACCCGTGCGGCTCCAGCAAGGAGGAAATGACGCGTCCGTGCTGATCGAATCCCTCGCCATACTGCGCCAGAATTCGCCTGTAGTGTTCCTTCAACACTTCCTGGCTCGCCCCAGCCGGTGGATTGACGCCAATTCGCTTCGAGAGAAACAGCACCAGTTTTTCGCGACGGAGTTTTCCGTCCTGCATGGCCCGCCAATACCGGTTGAACCGTTCGTTGCGGGTGATGGCCGCCCATGACCCGGCGACGCACCGTTCTTCCGTCACCTTGTTATAGGCGAGCAATTCGTCACGGTAGTTGGAATCCACTGACCAGCGGATTTGCGCGCGGGTGGATTCATCCAACGTATGGAGGAATTGCCGGATGGATTCATAGAACTCGTCAAGCGCATGCTCGCTGGCGTGGCGAAGGTCGGGCACATCGAGGACGAATCCTTTGGAAACGAAGCCGCGTTTATCGAGGTCGTTCCAGACGATGAGATTTTCAGTGAACCAGCCGTTAGGTGCTTGCATGGGAAAAGAGAGGGTTGCGAGATTGCTGGGCGGGCGACTGCCAACCGCTGCCGTTGGCGAGGGTTTCGAGCAAATCCGTATCGAAGGATTTTGGTTTACCCTGTCGGAGCCCGAAGACATAAGCGGTGATGACGGCGAACGGCACCGCGCCTGCGCTGACGCTGAAGGTCGGCGAGTGGTGGCGCGAGAGCATGTGGGCGAGCCCGATGCTGATGAGGAGTCCAGCCAGCATGAACAGGATGTTCAGGCCTTCGATCCCCCAAATCTTGCCGTCGCTGTCGTCTCCGGCATGGGTGTGGACAATATTCATTAGCCGACGCTGATGGTGGGCATGCCGCCCGCGTTGAAGAGGGCTTCCGCGATGACGACGGAAAGGCCGAGAAGCAGACCGCCGACAATGGACATTTTGCCCTGGTCGGCATTGCCGCTCCGGATCTGCCATCCGCCATGGGCGATGACGATGACGGCGATGATGAAGAGGAACTTCGCGATGATTCCGAGTCCTTCGGAAAGAGCGCCGTCCAGTGCTGCTGCGAGGATGAGTGTTTTCATACGCTCGCGATGGTGGAGAAAATCCCCGACGCCGTTTCTCCAAATTTGGATAAAAGTGAAATCCCCAGAATCAAGCTTCCGAAGCGTGATACCTTGGATGCGCAAACCGCTTCATAGAGCCGTTTGGCGCACCGAATCAAATCGGGGTAAAGCTCCTCGACGGAAACGCCGAGAGCGCGGGCGATGTAGAACAACTCCTCATCGGCCACGCAGGCATAACGCGCCTCGATTTTATAGACTCTCTCGGGAGTGGCGCTTTCCAGCCCGAGGATTTGCAGCTTGATGGCGAGATCGTTCCGGGACCAATCTTTTTGGCTGCGCAAACGGCGCAGTTGCGGCCCGATGAGATTATGAGATGTATATCGCATGGCGGGAAACCAAGCCGTTGCTTGGTTTCCTGCCGCTCAATGTGCCGAAACGTTTTGAAAAAATGCCGAACTAACTCGGCATTGAAACGGTTGAGAAATTGAGCATCGCCTTTCGCAAGCGGCGCGCGGCGAGCAGTCCGAGTTTGACGACCTCGGGGGAGTTCTGAAAACGGACCTCCGCGCAAAGATTCGGCTGCGACACAATTTCCCGGACCAACGAAAGATTGAGAATATTCGAACGGTCGATACGGAGAAAGAATTCCGGGGGCAGCAAGCGTTTCCATTCCGAGATCTTGCGGAGCACCATCATGGGTTTGTGGGTCACCAAGTGAACCCGGCTGTAATTGTGCTCGGCCTTGATATTTGTGATTTCCATGGCTGTCACCACCCGCATCTCGCGATTGGCATACAGAAAGATCGGCATATCCTTGGAAAACGGCTTGGCTTTTCGGATTGCGGGTTTGTCCAAGCGGGCAAGAGCAAGTTTCAACCGCTCCGGGAGAATCGGCTTCATTAGAAAATCCATCGCGTTGACCTCGAATGCCTTCACGGCAAAGCAGCCGTAAGCCGTGACAAAAATGATGTCCGGCACGGGAACCAAATCGGGGAGCAAAGCAAAGGCATCCTTCTTCGGCATCTGCACATCCAGAAAAAGGAGATCGGGTTGAAATTTGCGAAACAATGCGAGCGCTTCGGCTGCGCTGCCCGCCTCCCCAACGATTTCGATTTCGGGATGTGCGGTCAGTAATTCGCGAAGGGCGGTGCGGGCAAGAGGTTCGTCGTCAATGATGAGTGCGCGGCGTGTTTTCATATCGTGGGAATGTGGATGTTCACGGCGACCCAGCCGCTCTCGTCTCTAACTTCAAATCGGTGTCTGTCGGCGTAGAGTAACTCCAGTCGGCGTCGGAGGTTTTGCAAACCCAGATGGCTGGATTTTTCCCTCTGCACGGGTTCTGTCCAATATCCCGTGTTGCTCACGTCGATCTGTACGGCGGAGGGATCGGGACGACTGACTTTCACTCGCACCCGTAAAGGCAGCTCGGATGTTTCCCGCCCGTATTTAATGGCATTCTCCACCAGCGGTTGGAGGATAATTCCGGGAACGGCCACAGGCCGGGCGGCCTCGTCAATGTGGCATTCAATCTCCAGATCATCGCTGAAACGGCTTTTTTCGATGGCGAGGTAGTCGCGCATCGCGTCGTATTCCGTGCCGAGTGGCACAAGAGCATCGGCCCCGTGATCAAGGGAATAGCGCAGGTAATTCGTCAATGCTCGGATGAGCGCCTTGACCTCTATTCCGGACTTTTCCACCATCGCCCCGATGCCATTCAGGGTGTTGAACAGGAAGTGGGGGTTCATCTGCGCACGCAGCATCTGGACTTCGGTTTCGCGGTGGTGGGCCAGCGCTTCTGCCAGTCTGTTCTGCAAGTCGTCGCTCTCGTGAATCAGCCGGAACACAAAATAGAGAAAACTCCAGCCGGCAAAGACCGCCGCACGGTAATACAGCACGCCCATGCGCGTGGTGTCGTTGCTAAACCCTGCTTCCTCGAAGAGGACTACGTTGTGAAGGGCGAAGGAGATGATGATCTCTATGGCGCTGCCTGCGAACGAGAGCACGAAGACGGTGAAAAGAATATTTGAAATCCTCCAGCGCCCGTAGATGTGGCGGTAGATCAGATACATTCCGAAGGTCAGGAACAACCCAAGCAGTTCGCGGTAGAAAGAGACGGCGGCTCCCGAGAATGACCGGAACAACGCCCATTTCACCGGAATCACGATGAGGGCATACACCGCCCATCCACCGAGTTGGCATTTCCAGAAAGGCGTGAGTTTGGACCAGTGAGAATTCATTATGGATTTTTCTTCGATGCCGGAACCGCGCGCTCACGAAATGGTTTCCAAAACTCGCTTTCAAAGGCTTTCCCGAAAACTTTGCGCAAATAGTAGATCTCATATCCGCGGATCGTGGCGACACCCGCTTCGATCTGGGAAAGCAACGCACGGGAACAACGACTGAATCCGCTATCTCTCAACAAGGCGGCAAGATCCCTTTGGGTCAAGCCGCTGCGCATGCGATTTTCCCGGACGCTGACGCCCAGAAGCCGTTTCCACTCCCTGTTCACCGGGAGCGCCTCCGACTGCTCGATATGTCGAGCAAAATATTTCCGTTCCCTCCCGCGTTATTTTGCGGGAAGTGTTTTTCAATCAATGTTCTCTAGATTTTGGCAGCTTCGGGTGAAGAGTTTGGTTTTTCAGCCATAGAGTGGACCGAAATTCGCACAGGCGCGGAAGTCGGCACTGGTGGTATCTTCCGTTCCGAAGGCCGCCCAGACGTTCGGACGAAAAATATTTTCCACGTTGTGCATGTAAACGGGTATGCGCAGCAGGGTGGCGAGAGTGATGAGATCTGCCCCAATGTGACCGTAGCTGAGCGCACAGTGATTGGCTCCCCAGTTGTTCATCACGGTGTAAACATCGCGGAATGCGCCATTCCCCGTGACACGGGGGACGAACCATGTGGTTGGCCAAGTCGGATTCGTGCGTTCTTCGAGCGTCTTGTGGCATTTCTCGGGCAGCTCGACAGTCTCGCCTTCGGCGATTTGCAGCGTCGGCCCGAGTCCCTTGACGAGGTTGATCCGGCAGATCGTCGCGGGCATTCCTCCGGGGGTGACGTACCGCGTGCTCCAGCCACCACCTGGGAAGTATTCGGTGATCGAGGGATGCCAGGTGGTGGCTTCGAGGCAGGTCTGGACTTCGATGTCGGTGATATCCCAGAACGGTTTCATTGCCGGGTTGCCGTTGCGTGTCTGGCGACCCGAGCCGTCGAGGGCGGCAGGGCCGGAATTGATCAAATGCAGGAAGCCGCCTGCGGCCGGGCCATCCAATTCGTGACCTGTCACGCGTAGGACGGCCCCGGGACTCCAGTAGGTGCGCACATCGGCAAAAAGCTGGGCCGTATTAGTAAGCAAATATCCGAAGAGCATGGAAACTGCGTTAAGTGCATCATTTTCCGTAGCAACGATGTATGGTGCGCGACGGCCGTTCCAATCGAAGGAGGTGTTGAGGATCGCCTCCATAAAATCGCCGTTGGGCATATGATCGGTCCATTGACGCTGGCCTTGAAAACCGGAGGCGATGGCAAAATGCCCGTGGGCCTCCTCTCCGAAACCAAGTTTTTTTAACTTCGGGTTGCCGATCATCAGATCCCGTGCAATCAGCGTCATTTTGATCGAAATCGCCCATTCCTCGTTCAAGTGCCTGCGGTTTCGTTTTTTGTCCGGAGAATTCCAATCCTTGCCTTCCGGGCAATTCTTTTTCGCCCATCCCAGTGCTTTTTCAAATTCCTGCGGGTCAAAGATCCCGCGTTCGATCCGACGCAGGAACTCCGTCATGTCCACCGATTCGACGCGCATTCCCAAGTATTCCTCGAAGAGGGATGGTTCGATGATGGAACCCGCGATGCCCATCGAAGTGCCGCCCATTGCGAGGTAGGCTTTCCCACGCATCAGGGCTACGGCCAGTCCGGCACGCACGAAACGGAGGATTTTCTCCCGCACGTCTTCCGGAATTTCAGAATCGGAGGACTCCTGCACGTCACGCCCGTAGATGCCGAAGGCGGGCAGTCCCTTCTGTGCGTGGCCGGCGAGGACTGCTGCCAGATAAACTGCTCCGGGCCGTTCGGTGCCGTTGAATCCCCAGACCGCCTTCGGCAGCAAAGGGTCTGTGTCCATTGTTTCCGAACCGTAACACCAGCACGGGGTCACGGTCAGGGATACGCCGACATTCTCACGGCGAAATTTCTCCGCGCAGGCTGCCGCCTCGGCAACCCCGCCGATCGTGGTGTCAGCGATCACGCATTCGACAGGCTCGCCTGTCGGATAGCGGAGTGTTTCCGAAATGAGCTTCGCCGTGCTTTTTGCCATGCTCAGGGTCTGAACCTCGAGCGATTCGCGGACACCTCCGAGACGACCGTCAATCGTCGGGCGGATACCGACCTTGGGAAGAGTGGGAAAAAATTGCGACATACGAATGGAGCTATTTCAGTGTGTTGATGATGGTTCGTGAGGGAGGGGATTATGTTTTGAGATCATAACGAAGGAGGATGAGATCCATTTTGGAGGAAGGAGCTGTGGCGACGCGAAACTTGAACTGGAAAATGGGCACGGATTCTACAGGTCGAACCTGTCCAGATTCGATCGGAGGCGTTGGAGGGCTCCGACAAATTTGTCGGGAATGAGTCCGTGTTTGTCCGGGCCGACGTCCAGCAGAAGGTTGGAACCCCGGCTAACAGAAGTTAGATACATGCCCAGGAGTTCTTCGTCGCTGCGCGGCGAGTCATCTTCCGTAAAAAACCATTCCCGACCGATGGGATCGCAAGTCTCGCCGGGCAGATAATATTTCTTTCCCTCGATCTCACGCCATTTGACATGGCCGGTGTGGCTGTTTGGCAGAAAACGTTCGATGGCTATGAGATCGGTTGGCCAGGCATAATGAACGCGGAATTCCGAACCGTCGCCGATGCCATGGTTCATCATGATAACGGTCTCCGGCTGCCACGAGGCGATTTGATGGTACAACTCGTTGCGATATCCCCTCGGCAGCAATCCTGGAATATCGATCCACACTTCGGCAATTTTCCCATAACGCGTCAGCAATTCCTCAAGCTGGGCCGTTTGAAAATCCTGATACTGTCTCGTCGTATAGACTTCTCGAAGTTGCGAAACACAGTCGAATTTCCGGTTGGGATAAAGCCTCATGAAATCCGAGGGCGTGAGAGAGCCGAACCTGTGGTGGTTGTCCCATGAACAATAATAGATTCCAGGCAATACGCCCCGTCTCTCGCAGGACTTGACAAACGCTTCCACCACATCGGTCGTATTGCCGCTTGTACCCACGTGATAGTCGGTTTGCTGTGATGGCCAGAGACAGTGGCCGGCCACATGTTTTGCGGTAAGAACGGCATATTTCATGCCGGCATCGCGTGCGACGCAGACCCACTGATCCGCATCAAGTTTGTCGGGAGCATATTGCAATGAGGGCTGGGTGCCCGAGGGAAGCTCCTCTCCAGTAAACGAGCTCATTCCGAAATGAATGAACATTCCGAACTTCAATGCCTCCCATCGGTGCAGTTGATCGAGGCTGAGGCGTTGGGCTCCGGCTTCGATGGTGTTTTCTGTATTTCTCATTTCAGGCAATTCCAAAGATTTATCGGGCGTTCACGAATCGCAACTTCTGGCGATAGGCCATCCAGTCGCAGGTGTTGGCCAGATCCGCGACAGGGACATTGGTATGAGGGAGAGTGTGCAGGTAGGGAGGCGGCCCGAACTCGGGTGTCAGCGTTGATTCTTCCAACCCTCGCGCCGACTGTGACTGCCAGATGACATCCCACCAGCGTTCGTGGGCGCTCAAATGGAGAGCATATTCCGGCGCGGAGGGATCGGGAACTTGTGGTCCCTCCTCGAATCCTACACGCGCATGGAGATGGTGACAGTGGCGGGCCGCTAGCGAGATGGTTTCGTTCATGTCGGGCAGAAGGCGTTCACAGACACAGACCCAGTGGCTGAAGTCGCATGTTATCCGCAGTTCGGGAAATCGATCCAAAATCTGCCGTGTCTGCCATGGGGTGCCGAAGAAGCGCTGCCGGTGGGTTTCATGCGAGATGGGGATGCCGATTTCACGTTCCAAGGAAAGCGCCTGGCCAAAAAAATCCTCCGCCTCGGCGAGACTCCAGTTGTCGTACCCGGAATGCGCATTGAAAAAGAGAGGAGCGTGGTCAAGGCATTCCTGTATCTGGGTGCGGAGAGAATCCAAGTGCTCGCGGACGGTGCCTCCGGGATGGAAGTCATTGCTGAAAATCTGCGGCACCCATTGAAAGGCGTTCTCCTTGAGAAAGCGGAGAAACGCCTCGCGGTCTGGCACGAAGCGGATCGAGACTTCGAGCGCATCGTATCCGACCTCGCGCCAACGAGGCAGATAGTGCTGCAGGCCATGCGAGAGGTCGCACCCCCAAAGATGGCGGACAAGTCTGAGTTTCATGGGATTTCGTATGGCAGGGTGTCCGATTTAAAATTCGTCGAAGGCGATTTGTTCCGGGCTCACCCCGAGCTCAGAAAGCATTTTCGAGCAGGCCTTGATCATCATCGGCGGACCGCAGAGGTAGTATTCGACGGCCCTCGGGTTGGCATGTCCGCGCAGGTATTCCTCCAGGACGACTTCATGAATAAATCCAGTGGCCCCTTGCCAGCTATCTCCGGGAAGTGGCGAGGAGAGAGCGGAGTGAAAGGTGAAATTTGGATGCGTCTTGGCGAGGACTTCGAAATAGTCGAGATAGTAGAGTTCCTGACGGGAGCGGGCACCATACCAGAAGCTGACTTTGCGGGCGGTCTTCTCGGTCTCGAAGAGATGGGAGATATGCGAACGCAGCGGAGCCATGCCGGCTCCACCGCCGATATAAACCATCTCCTTCTGCGTCGGCTTGATATGAAAATCCCCAAAGGGGCCAATAGCGGTGACGGTATCGCCCGGCTTGAGACTGAAGACATAGCTTGATCCAGTTCCCGGAGGGCACTCCTGCCCGGGAGGAGGCGTCGCGATCCGCACATTGAACCGCAGGGTGCGTTCCAACTGCTGGTTGGAGGCCAGAGAAAAATTGTTGCGGCGGCCTGGCTTCCTATTGGACGCCACCAGGTCGAAAACATGCTGGGCCTCCCAAACGGACGCATAGGGTTCGGGAATATCGAAATCGCGGAACCGGATCTCGTTGTAGGCGGGAATATCGATCTGCATGTAGTCTCCTGGTGTGAACGAGACCTTGATTGACGCATCGAGCGGCTCAAGAACGAGCTCCTTGATGAAGGTCGCTACGTTCGCGTTGCTCACAACCCGGAAATCCAGGGCTTTCTGCACCCTCGCTCCGGCTCCTCCGGCATGGGATACAGTGAGAACGAGCTTCCCGTTCCGTTCCTCAAGCGGATACGTCGCGAGCCCCCGACAGATCGGGGCACGGGCGGGAGAACCATCGGCAAGATGAAATCGTCCGTTGTGCTTGGGGCACTCGATGATCTTTCCCTTTACCAGACCGTCTGAGAGATGGGTATTGCCATGGGTGCAAATGCCATCGGTCGCGTAGAGGGAACCCGCGGCGTCTCTCACCAAAGCAAAGGTCTTCCTGCCGTGATCGAATCGAAGGACATCCTCTGCGCCAAGAAGCGAGGAGGCGCAGACCTCGATCCAGCCCCCGGCATCAGGCTTGGTGGAAGAGCCGTGGAAAGTATCCGTGCATCGGGCCTTTTGTTCGGGCAGGCGGCGCTTCACATGCCACGCGGGATCTTTCACCTGCCGCAGGACCGACGGATCAATTTCGCGCCAGGCATTCAGCAGGCTGGGATACGGGGCCGGGCAGTCGTCCTTCACCGCCTCATGCAGCCGGGGAAGAGCGTGGTAGGGAACCAGTGGGAACATGTGGTGCTCGACGTGGTAGTTCATGTTCCAATAAAGGAACCGATGCACTGGGTTCATATAAACCGTCCGGCAATTCAACCGGTGATCGAGTACATTTTCCGCAAGCCCCGCATGCTGGGTCAGCCCGTAAATCACCATCAACCAAGAGCCAAAGAGGTTTGGCAGTCCGACCAGGAGCAGCGGCAAAATGCTGTTTGCCGCGATGCAGAGCGCGATGCCCCCCGCATAGATCAAAACGTAGATCCTTGCGCGAAAATAGACTTTGGGAAACTCGCTCTCCGGCACGAACGTCCGTTCCTCTGGAGTCATCCGACCGAGCGAATGAATGAGGACGTGTTTGAAGTACTTCGGATACACCCCCAGGTTAAAGAATCCCAGGATGAGCGCCTTGATATCCGGCGGCCTTGGCACCGCGATCTCCGGATCGCGCCCAACGATGATCGTGTCGCTGTGATGTCGCGTGTGGCTCCACCGCCAGACGGTGGACTCCCTCATCACCATGAAGGACGCGATCTCGTAAAGGGCATTGTTCATCCAATCGGTCTTGAAGGCGGTTCCGTGGCTGGACTCGTGCCAGCGGGAGTCCGAGGTCGATCCGTAGAGTGCCGCGTAGACGAGATACGGGAGCACTGCCAACCAACTCCCCCCAGAGCAGCCAGGTGGCGGTTCCACTGCCGATGATGAGCCCAAGCCAAAGAATGGTATCGCGGATCGCCGGGCCGTCCCGTCGCTCAAGAAGCTTGCGCATGGTAGCGCGCGGCACCGGACATTGATACCAATCGGCCTCGGCAAGCACTTTTTCGATAGCTAAGGCGGCGTTCTCTCCGGTCAGACTGTAGTCCAACCCGGCAGGCGGTTTCATGGTTGCTTCACTCATGTCAGTCGGCGTGGAAAACTTCCTCCATGGCGGCCCCCCATTCGCCATCGGCACGGTTGGAAAGCGGCTCCTGGCATGGTTTGCATAGCGCCCACCACTCCTGGGTTTTCGGATCGGCCGCCATGCGGGCCGAGTCAGCGGCCATGTCCTCTCCGATATATTCAAAATAGCTGAAAAGGTAGTGAGTCCCATCCGGCAGCTTGCGGAGGTAGATCGAATAGTTACGGATGTGGCATTCCTTGATTATCGCAAGAATCTCCGGCCATGCAGCCGCATGCAGCCGCTTGTATTCATCGAGTTTTTCCGGGCGAAGCCCGATAACGGATCCGTAGCGTTTCATGGTTGTTGGGATCGATGGGGAGAGAGAACTGGCGGGGATCATCCGGGTTCTGTTTCGTTTGTCGCCTCGAAGAGGGCGCGGATGTTTTTAGGCGGAATGTCGGATAGGATGGCCTCGTGGCTCGGTGAGATGACCAAGCCTGTTGGAAAAAGCCGGCGAAGTTTATGCACACAGGTTTTCACCTCGTCGGGAGTTCCGTTCACAAGCAGGTTCTGGGCGTCCACACCGCCACAAAATGACACCGCGCCACCGAAATCCCGCGCCAATCCATTGGCATCCATGCCGGTGGCCAGAGCCTGAATCGGATGAATCGCGTCCACTCCGATTTCAATCAGGTCGGGGATGATCTCCCGGATGGCCCCACACGAATGGTGGATGACTTTCAACCCATGGGACTTTGCCTGGTCAACGAGCGCCTTTGTGCCGGGCAGCACAAATTCCTTGATAAGCTCCCGAGAGAGCATCAGCGAGGATTGGCTGCCAAAATCGTTGCCGATGAGCACGGCATCGAGCGAATTTCCCGCCGCTTTGTAGAAGATGCCATTCGCCTTGAGGTAGAATTGCGTAATCCGGTTGATCACGGCGCGAAAGATCTCCGGCTCGGCAATCATGTTCATCAATGCCGTTTCCATTCCAAAGGCCGCGCACGCATCCTGAAAATGCGCCGACCAGACAACGCCAAGCACCGCATATTCGGGCGGAATCTCCCGGACCACCGCCCGACATTCCGTCTGATCGATGTGGGCGGCGGGATCGGGCCATGGAAATTCCTCAACGGCGGCGGGATCTTGAATGTCCTCGAAGTAGCCGGGCGAGTTCAACGTCCGCTCCTCGTTCACAAGATGACCCTGCTTGGCAAAATCGAACGCCATGTAAATCGCATTGGAGAACGGCGAGCGATACGGAAGGTCAACCGGCCATATGTCGTCACCAATCGCCGCCTTCATTCCCGCCATGTCTGAGACAGAATATTCCGCAAGAAGTGCCGGGATGGCTGAAGCCGCTGGGATGCCCAGCCACGAGGCGGGACGGTCTACTGGCCTTCGTTCGAGAGTTGCGTGAAAGCGTTCTTTTTTTGTCATATCGATGGACAGCGGTTCAGGGAAGGCGGTTGACCGGGCTTACCGGCTCGCGGCCTTGCAACACCGCCGCGACGTTTTCGCAGGCCAGACGACGGGTGGCCTCGCGGGATTCCCGGGTGCCGCCTCCGATATGCGGAGTCAGGACGACATTTTTCATGGTTGGAAGCGCCGGATGCACGACGGGTTCGTCTTCGAAAACGTCGAGCCCTGCTCCGGCGAGATGTCCGCTTTGCAAGGCGGACACAAGAGCCGCTTCATCCATCGTTTTCCCGCGCGCCATGTTGATGAAAATGCCTCCGGCTTTCATGCGGGCAAAACGGAGGGAATTCATAATGTGATGGGTTTCCGGCAGAAGTGGAATGTGGAGCGAGACGATATTGGATGCAGGCAACAGCTCGTCCAGTTCACGGAATCGGGGGTCATCTTTTGCGGAAGGATCGAAGAACAATACGCGGAGCCCGAAGCCTTCGGCACGCCGGGCAACAGCCCGTCCGATCTTCCCAAATCCGACGATGCCGAGAGTCTTTCCGTGAAGTTCCATCCCATCCCAAATGCCCGGCTGGAAGCTTTTCCACGCTCCAGAACGCACGTAGGCATCGGCCTCGACGAGCCGCCGGGTTACGGCCAACAGCAACGCGAAGGTACAATCAGCCGTGGATTCGACGAAGGTGCCCGGCGCGTTGGCGGCCCACACGCCACGGGAGGTCATCAGGGGTAGATCAAGGTTGTCCGTGCCCAAGGCGACGTTGACCACGATTTTCAATTCTTTCGCTACGTCCAGCAAACCAGCATCCACCCTCAACTCGGCTTGGTTGATGATGGCGGTGATCTCGGGAGCCAGTCGCAGCACTTCTTCGCGCGTCATCAAATCGCCGGTGTTTGGCCCCATGATCACATCCGCAAGCCCCGCGAGAGGTTCGAGGACGGATGGAGGTACGGTGTTGGTGATGAGGACTTTCGGTTTTGTTTGTGTTTTCAAATTATCAAGGGGCAATGAATGTCGCTAGGATCGACTATCTGACGACCCGTCCTGAGGCGTTGCCGCTCATGAGTGCCTCTACCTCGGCGCGACTGCTAAGGTTGAAATCTCCTTCGATGGAATGGGCCAGGCAGGATGCCGCCACGGCAAAACGGATTGAAGTCGCTGGGACCGCGAGTTCGGAAGTATTGAGAGCAAAAATCAACCCTGCGGCAAAGCTGTCTCCGCCCCCAACGCGGTCCACAATATTGCGGATTTCATAGGGTGTATATTTTCCGTCGGACACAGGAGCGAAATGCGCATTGCCATCCGTTGTGTCATAGAGCATCGCTCCCCAGTTGTTGTGGGAGGCGGAAAGGCTTTCCCGAAGAGTGATTGCCACTTTCGAGATGTTCGGGAACCGATTGACGATATCCTTCGCAACGAGCGGGTAGCGGTCAATGGCAAGGTGGCCGCCTTCAATGTCATTTCCCTCGGCTTGGATGCCGAGCACATCCGATGCGTCCTCCTCATTGGCAATGGCCACATCGACGTGGGGAAGAATCTCCGCCATGCAGCGGCGTGCCAGTGAGGTGGTGGAGGTGCCCTCCTCCCATTGCCAGAGCTTTTTCCGAAAGTTGAGATCGCACGAAACCTTTGCTCCCGCAGACTTGGCGCAGCGCACGGCGGTCAATGTTGATTCAAAGGCAGTCTTGGACAGCGCCGGGGTAATGCCGGAAACATGCAGCCAGCAGGCGTCGGAAAAAATACCCTGCCAGTCGAACCCGTCCGCAGGCGTCACGGCGATGGAGCTGTGGGCGCGATCATACACCACGTTGCTGGGGCGTTGGTTGGCTCCTTTCTCAACGAAGTATAGACCCAGACGCCCCTGCTCTGTCCGGAGGATATGGGACGTGTCCACACCGATGCCGCGGAGCGTATGAACGCATGTATCACCGAGGACGTTCGAGGGAAGGGCGGTGACAAATGATACCATAGAACCAAGCAGCGCGAGCGAGGCAGCGACATTGGCCTCGGCACCCGCAAAAGTCAGATCCAACTGTCCTGGCATGCTCTGGAAGAAGCGTGTGTAGCCTTCGGGGGAGAGACGCCCCATGATTTCGCCGAATGTGACGATGGTTTTCATAAAGTGAGATCCTTGTGTTCAGGAGAGTTTTGCGACGGCACGGCGTGCATTTTCGCGAATGGTCGGCCAGTCGTTCTTTCGGATCAAATCGCGCGGGGCAATCCATGAACCGCCTATTGCGGGAACATTTTCTAGAGCGAGGTAACTGGTGAAATTCGATTCATTCAGCCCTCCCAAGGGGATGAATTGCAAATCAAGGTGGGTGTAGGGCGCGGCAATCGAATTTAGAAAACCCACCCCGCCAGAAGCTTCAGCAGGAAACAATTTCAACAAACGGCAGCCAAGTTGAACGGCGCACTCGATGTCTGATGGCGTCATGATTCCGGGTGCGAAAGGCAACCTGGCCATCTGTGCCGCTCGGACCACATCGGGATTCAATCCGGGAGCGACAGCAAATGCCGCCTCCCCAGCGACCGCCAAGCGGGCTTGCTCAGGGAAGAGGACAGTCCCCACCCCCGCCAGCATATCAGGACAGTGTCTGCGTATCGCGCAAAGTGAATCGAGTGCGTTTGGCGTCCGCAAAGTCAACTCGATGGCGGTAATCCCGGCCTCCATCAACGTCTCACTCAAAGGTTGGGCGTCCGCCACCTCGTCTATCACTACCACTGCAATAATCCGTGCTTTGCGGATGCGTTGGAGCAGCGATTCGGAAAAAAGAACCGGAGGGTTCATTGACACGTTGGAAATCATAGATTTGGGTTTGTGTGTGGGAAGGGGCTGGGAGTGCTCATTTTCGTTCAGACAGCCACTTTCATGACGATTTTGAGGACCGGTTGGCCGGCATTCGTCATGGGAGCATGGGCATCGGAAGGAAAAAATATCGCGAACTGCCCCGGGCCGACATCCAGCCAGGTGGTGGGAGAATCCGAATAGAGTTCCAGATCTTTGTTGGAGTTGTAGCCCTTGGAAAGGCGGCAATCAGCCGCCGCCAACCACCCGATCCGATCCACCCCTTCGGCTGTGTATTGGATATCGATGTAACGGCGGTGGGTCTCCGTTGAAATATTCTCCGGCTGTTTTCCCGAACCCCGCACCACCACGGCATAGATCCGGTCGCCATCAACGTCCACCCGTCCATCGGACAGTTCCTCACGCGAGGCCAGTTCCCTCAAATGCTCGAAAGCTCCAGCAAATAGCGGGTGGAATGTTTCGTATTGTCCGGAGTTTTGCAGGGTGTCGAGCATCATAAAAAGCTATTGATTACCATTCGGCGAAAGACCCGTCCGCGTGGGTGAATTGAGGAGTTTCCCAAGTTCCATCGAAGATGTATCCTTCCAGTTTGGACTCGTCCAATTCGATGCCGAGTCCAGGTTGATCCGAAATAAAGACGTAGCCCCTCTCTGTCTGAAACGGTTCTTTGAGATATCCCTCGCCAAGGGTGAGATGCTCCTGACAGAGGAAATTCGGAGTGCAAGCGTCCAACTGCAGGCAGGCAGCGAGCGCTATTGGACCGAGCGGACAGTGAGGGGCGATCGGCACATCGTGGATTTCGGCCATAGCTGCTATCTTCCGGGCCTCGAAAATTCCTCCCACATGTGACAGATCCGGTTGGATGATCGAAACGGCTTGTAAGTTGAGCAGATCGTTGAAGTCCCAACGCGAATAAAGTCGTTCCCCGGCTGCGATGGGAATCGTTGTGCTCTCTTTGATCGTTACGAGAGCCTTCGGGTTCGTTGGAAGAGCAGGTTCCTCAATAAAAAATGGACGGTATGGCTCAAGTTCCCGACAGAGCTGTCTGGCCACAGCCGGGTTGCAACGCCCGTGGAAGTCCAATGCCATGTCGATGTCGTCACCCAGGGTCCTTCGGAGTCCCGCCACGGTGGAAACAACCTTGTCCAGAAAGCACGGGCTTTCGAGAGATTCACTGGCGGGTACAGGAACAAACTTATAGGCAGTAAATTCCTTTGCCTCGACTTCCCTAGCCACTTGGGAAACGTAGTCGCCGGTCTCGGAAATGTTGAGCCATCCATAGAGTCGAATCTTGTCACGGACGCGACCGCCGAGAAGCCGGTGAATGGGAACCCCGAGCGATTTTCCGAGAATATCCCAGAGTGCCTGTTCAATTCCGGAAAGCGCCGACATCAATACTGGTCCCCCCCTGTAAAATGTGCCCCGGTAATACCGCTGCCAGATGCGCTCGATGTGTGTCGGATCCTGGCCCACAAGCGTGCGACCGATCTCATGCACTGCCGCCTCCACGGTGAGGGCGCGTCCTTCGAGAAGGGGCTCCCCCCACCCGACGATGTCCGTGTCCGTATGGACCTTGAGAAATAGCCATCTCGGGCGGATATGGAAAGTTTCGAGTTTGGTGATCTTCATCGTCCCACCTCCCCCACCAGCCCGGTCCCGGCTTTCCATTTATCCATGGCAACAGGATATTCGTGGCAGAGCAAATGCTCCGGTTTCACGTCCTCGGCGATCCGGGGAAAGCGCACCGCCCAGGAGTCAAAAAATACATTATCGTTCCAGTCATCACAAAGACTGCTGATTTCGCTGCTGAGCGTGAATCCGATGCCGTGAAATTTCTCACCGGTTCCCTCTTCTCCCCAGAATTGATGGATTGTGCCGGGTGGGATCGCCAGACTTTCCCCAGGACGCAGTTTCACAATTTCTCCGGCACCCAACATCAGAGTCCTGCCGTCCTTTTGGATGGGAAAGGTATTTTCTGTTGGTTCTCCATTTTCGTCCCTTGCTGTCAGTTGCACCAAGAGGTTCCCCCCGCATCGACAAATGATGTCCTCCTGCTTCGATCGGTGGTAATGAGCAGGTGCACGCTGCCCCTCCGGATCAATCAGAAGCTTCTCCGCATAAGGTTTGGAATACCGCGCATCTCTTGTTTTGCCGTTGCGCAATGTGAAAAGCACCCGTCCGATTTTACGGAAGTCGCCGCTCCCAAAATCAGTAACATCCCAGCCCAGCATGCAATCGCGGATCTCGTCAAATGTGGTATCCGCCGACTCCCAGTCGCCCGGCGACCAGCGGGCGTAGTCTGGAAGATGAAAGTCGAAATGCTCGGTCACGCTGAGGGCGGTAAGGATCGCTTGATTGACGAGAGAGCGGCTGAAAGTCGTATTCACGAATGGTTTTCTTGATGGTCGGAGTTGTTGATTCGGTTGCGTGGCGGCTCATGCGAACGGGAGTGGCTACATGATTCCAAACTTGTCCCATGATTCCTGTGCCAGCATGCCGCCTTTGATGGCCTCGAAGACTTGTCGTTCACCCCGGGCCTTTTCGAGCGCTTGAATGAAAACATCGGTCTCGATTTCTCGTGGCACGATGCAAACGCCGTCGATGTCCCCGAAGACGATATCGCCCGGGCGCACCACCGCTTCGCCAAAGTGGATCGTGCAGCGGAAATCCACAACTTTGCCGCGCGGGCGCTGGTCCTGCGAATAACGCCCGTGGGAAAAGCAGGGGAAGTTCTGGGCGAGAATTCCGCGCGTGTCACGGGAATAGCCGTTGACCACCGCTCCGGTCGCGCCCCGATTCGTGGCGGCAACGCTCATCAATTCGCCCCAAAGCGCGTAACTCGGGGAAGCACCACTACAGACATAGACCTCGCCAGGTTGGATGTCGTCCAAGGCGGAAAGCATCAGACCAAACGGGCGATTGAGCACATCACTCCTGCGGCCGGGGCCTTCCCCCCCCTCGTCGTCCATCTCAAGCACCGGCATGGCCCTGCCAATCACAACCATGTCGTCCTTCAGGGGTTGAACCTGCGGCGGCAGAAACTGACGGCGGAAACCCAGCGTATCCATGATGTCCCCGACAACCGCAGTGTAGAGTTCCCGACGAGCGATTTCGAACAAGCCCGCATCGTTTTTCCAAAGAGCTTTCATCAGATATAAAATGCCCGGTTACTTGGCGGAACACGCAGGCCGGGATGCATTTCAAGCACCGATTCGTCAATGTCGAAGCCAAGGCCGGGACGGTCGGGGAGAACAAAGAAGCCGTTCTCGACGGGCAGCGGATGAGACAGGCATTCATCCCGCCAGGGCACATCCTTGAGCATAAACTCCTGGCGGTAAAAGTTCGGGACTGTTGCCATGGTATGCGCCGAGGCAATCGTGGAAATCGGGCCGTTCGGATTGTGCGGGGCAATCGGCACATTGAAGGTTTCCGCCAGATTCGCCATCTTGCGCATCTCGCTGATTCCCCCGCAACGGGTGATGTCCGGCATCACAATATCCGCTGCCTGCTTTTCCAAAATGGTTTTTAGCATGAAACGGCTGTGAAGCCGCTCGCCCACACAGACCGGCAGGGATATTTTGCGGCGGATATCCGCGATGGAATCGGGAAATTCCGGGAGGGCCGGTTCCTCATACCACATGCAGTTGAAGCCGAGTTTGGCAAGCCTCCCGGCCATCTCCACCGCCGTCGGCCCGTTGAGAAAGGCATGCGTCTCGATGGCGATCTGCACCTCGGGACCCGCGGCCTTGGCCACCGCGTCCACCACGTCCAATGCCAGACGCTTTTGCTTTTCGGTCAGTCCGTTGTTGTCGCTAAGATCCTCGCCATACCAATAGTTGACATGGGCAAAGGGATCGAATTTCAAGGCCGTGAATCCTTGCGCCACCGTCTCCTGCGCCTGCCGGGCGTAAGCTTCCGGGGTATGATCCCCACTGATGAACCAGTAATTGGCGTAAAGCTGGATTTTTGAGCGGTAGGAGCCTCCGAGCAGTTGGTAAACCGGCTGCCCTGTCGCCTTGCCCTTGATGTCCCAAAGCGCGATGTCCATGGCGCTGATGGCCGAAAGCAACGGGCCGGCTTGGCCCAGCCAGTTCATGTCCCGATAAACTTTCGTCCAGAGGTAGTCGATCCTCCGGGCGTCCTGTCCAACAATGAATTCCCCCACATGCCGACAGGCCGCTTCGACGAGCGGGGACCCGGGCCAGTTTGTCGCCTCGCCCCAACCGTGAATTCCCGCGTCGGTCTCGATTTTGAGCAGAGTCCAGTTGTATTTGATGCCCTCGACAAGGAAGGTCGTGCAGTTGGTTATTTTCATAAAATCATGGAAACCATGTGAACTGGTCCGTATCCGGGTATGTCGGGACGGATTCTTGACCGGCTTTTTCCCAATCGGTGACACTCCAGTTGGCGAACGAAGGCAATGCAATTCCGAAGCGCGCAAAGACTTCGCAGGCTATCAGAATGCTCTGACTAATGACAGATCTGGAAAGCTGGCATGGTTTCATATTGCGATGCCAAAGCTTCAACGCATCTTATGCGAGTGAGAAGGGAATGAATTTTCTCATTAGAGACAACGCTTGTGCGTTCCTGACACAATGTCTGAAAATTGCATTCCTTGTCCGCATTGTGTAAACGTGGAGCCGTGCGTGTTGCTGTCTCCCGTTGCAGATTCGACGCATGGAAAACGTTTTAGATGATGCGGCCAGAGAGCGATCCACCCACAGCAAGCTAAAAGCTCCCGGCAAAGCCAGATCCGCGACAAACGGACACAGTCTGGCTAATTACTCGAATGCGGCCATGGAAAAGACGCTTGGCTTGTTTGAATACCGGCCATCCGCGCAAGATTCCCGACTCGTAAATCTCGGCGATGTGATCCCCACGCACTATTATGCCGACCAACCCTATATTGTCCCCACTGCTGATGGCGCTTGGCTTTGCGTGGTCACGACAGGAGCGGGTCACGAAGGTTGCCGTGGTCAGCACATCGTCGCCCTACGAAGCGAAGATTGCGGCAAGCATTGGTCTGTGCCAATTGCCATTGAACCATCGGATGGTCCCGAAGCTTCCTGGGCAGTGTCACTTGTCGCCCCCTCCGGCAGGATATTTGTTTTTTATACCTATAATGCCGATGACATCCGGGAGCTTCCGGCGGACAATCCGCCCTATGAAAATGGAACGACCAACCGGATGGATTCGCACGGCTACTATGTGTATCGCTGGAGTGATGACCATGGGCGGACATGGTCTTCTCAGAGAGTCACGATTCCTGTTCGAGAGTTTGAAATTGATCGCAACAATACGACCGGCGGCAAGATTCGCCTATTTTGGAATGTCGGACGTCCCTTGGTTTCCGGCGGATCAGTTTATCTGACTTTGCACAAGGTGGGTGGGCTCGGGGCCGGATGGTTTACGCAATCCGAAGGTGCTTTCGTTCGCTCGGACGACTTGCTTTTGCTGGATAATCCCGCAAAAGCCACTTGGGAGACTTTGCCAGATGGGGAAGTTGGTCTGCGGACTCCGCCGGGAGGCGGTTCTGTCGCAGAGGAACAATCGCTCATCGAGTTGAGCGATGGTTCTTTCTTCGTCGTTTATCGCTCCATAGACGGGCACCCTGTAGGCTGTTACAGCCGCGATAAAGGGCGCACCTGGCAGCAACCTGGTTATCTCCGATACGCTGACGGACGCCACCTCAAGCATCCCCGCGCCGCCTGTTTCGCATGGAGATTGCATCACGGCGACTATGTGCTCTGGTTCCACAATCATGGCGGGGTTATCCTTGGCGGCCATCCCGACCGGCTGGATCGCGGCTACGATGACCGGAACCCGGTTTGGATGTGTCGAGGGAGGGAAATCCAAACGGCCGAAGGCCTAGAGGTTGTCTGGGACAACCCGGAAATTGTGCTTTACGACGACGATCCGTGCATCCGCATGAGCTACCCCGATCTGAAGGAAGAGGCGGAAACCATTTACCTTACCGAAACACAGAAGGCCGTCGCACGGGTCCATGAGCTCGGTCCTCGGCTGGCTCGTGCATTGCGATCCGGCTCGGGGGGATTCGACGCGGGGGAAACGTGGCGGGAAGCGGTGCTCGATTGGAGGGCGGATTCCGCTCCGCCTCGCTTGCCTCCGCTTCCCGCATTTCTGGCCCGCTCACCGGAAAGTCCCTACGGAACAACCGACCAACGGGCAGGCTTTACCGTGGAATTGGAGATTGATTGCGCCCCGTTTAAGGACTCCACGGTCCTCGCGGAGGCCTGGCATCCTTCCTACGGAGGGTTGCGATTGGAATGGCTGGATGAGGGCAGCCTGAAATTGACGGCCTCCGATGGGCGGAGTGAATTTTGCTGGAGTTCGGATATCGGGCTCTTGAGCGATGGCTTGCGGCATCATGTTGTCGCTTGCGTGGATGGCGGCCCTAAAATCCTCTCGTTTCTTGTGGATGGCAAGTTTTGCGATGGCGGAGACCGCCGTCAATTTGGATGGGGCCGCTTCTCCACGCTGTTCCGCGGGTTGCCGGGACCTCTTCCGCTGTCTTTCACCAATCCCGGCCTGGAAAGTCTGCGTTGTCTCCGTATCTATCCCAGATCCCTTCTTTCCGCCGAGGTGGAGGCCCTCTTTCTGGCGGCAGGAGAGGGGCCGGGTGCTTCCTCCGGGCTTTCGTGCGATTTTACCGTGAAGCCGGATTTGAGCGAAACTTCCTCCAGAAGCATGGCGCTGGGGGCCACTCCATAGACCTTGCGAAAGGAATTGCTGAAATAGGCGAGAGAATTGAACCCGCAGGTGAAGGCGATCTCTTTTATCTGCATTTTGCCGCCATTTTCAGTGAGTAGTTTGCGGGAGTGCTCCAGTCGGCGATCCAGCAAGTAATCGTGCAGGCTTTTGCCGACGTGCTTGAGGAAGAGTCGATGCAGATGCCGGGTACTCATTCCCACTTCTCGCGCTATTTGGATGAGGCTGATGTCAGCTCCCAAATGTTCATCGATATGGCGGACAACCCATCCCGCCACTTCTCTGCCTCGCACCGTTGCGGCGATCTTCGTCGTCATGTCCATTCCGGTCCGTTTCGCGGGAAGAAGCGCCTCCAAAATTTCCACCAACAAGAGAAACAACCGGCAGGCAACGATCTTCGAGTGAAACGATGGATGCCTGATATCCAATCCCGCTTTGATCAGATCATCCACCTTGAGCTTGATCGAGGTGCTGGCCACCTGTCGGATGTCTTCAATCAGCCAGCCATCGCGATGAATGGACTCGGGAGTGGGAAGTAGTTCCAGAGAAATACCCACCATCACACCCGGTTTGATGCACTTCCAGCGATGGGCCATTTTCCAAGGGATGACGAGTGCGCGTCCGGGCCGGACGACGATCCGTTCCGATTTCGCCGTAATGAACTCGAAGGCTCCGGCAACCGCGATTTCGAGTTGATATTCGTCGTGTGAATGCCATCCGTAACCGAATCCGGAGGGATAGGTGCCCGTGGCGACATGGCATTGCACGCACCGAAAATTCCATCCGACAGCATCAAGGGGCGCGCAATGGGCGATTGAACTTGCTAGATTCGCATTCAGCCTGATCGCGTTCTTTCGAACACGAAGAATTTTTACCCAGTCCTGCATGAGATAAATGTCTGTTTTCTATCGTAGATCGGTTGTAAGGTGCGGGCGCAAAAAGGTAAAAAATGGGAGGTAATTACGTTGTAAGCTCTTGATTATCAACATGAGTAGTTTTCAGAACATGCCTTTTGCGTCCGCATCTTGTGATGCGGCTTTGCTCGCCGAGGAGGGCACATTTCATGACGCCGTAAAAGGTAGCAGCGAAATTGCACAAAAGCAACAATGTCATTTTTTCACAACAGTTGTCCGATTGCTGCAACCGGTGGGATTTGATCATAGAAAGTTGCCAACTACTTTTGTTTCAAATGAATATTCAAATCCCTTTCGTTTCAAAAAGTGCGCTCAACACTCATTTCGTCGGTGCGTGCGTTGCAGCCCTTCTAATCTGCACCCTGCATTCAACGGCTTTCGGTGCCACCTTCACCTGGAACCAGCCCGATGGAACATTTGGATGGAATGTCGATGGAAATTGGACGACAGCCGGTTTTCCCAATGCCAACGCGGACATTGCTGATCTGGGCCAGCTTGACATCACCTCACCGACGACGGTCAATCTCAATCAGGCCATCACCGTGGGACAACTTTTGATTGGAGATACCAACAATACTCTCGGTGCCACCTATACGATTGCCCCGAATGGCGGTTCGCTCACATTTAACAACACTGGAGGATCGGGCAATGCAAAACTGACTCAGACGGCAGGAGGCAGGGGCGCAACAATTTCAGCGAATGTCACGTTGGGAAGTGATCTTGACGTGAGTAATATGTCCACAACCGCGCATCAGCTAACGCTTTCTGGGACAACTAATTTGAATGGGCAGGCGATGAATCTCAATGTTGCATTTGGAAACAACACCAATACGGGAATCAATGTTGGCGCTCTCACCGGAAGCGGAGCGGTTGTAAAGAATGGAAATGGCTACGCAAAAATGACGGCGGCAAACGCCAACACCTACTCCGTGACCATTAATGACGGAACTTTGAGCTATGCCAGCGTATCGATGGCAGGAGCCGGAGATATCACTGTAAACAGCGGCGGCGTGCTCGATTATTCCTCGGGCGGAAACGCAACCTATGGGAATATTATCAGCGGAGCAGGTTCTGTCACAAAAGGTCTGACTGGCACTTTGACGCTTACTGGAAGCAATACCTATACTGGAAACACCACGGTAACGACCGGAACATTGGTTCTTGCTGACGACTCACAAACCAAATTCGTTATCGGTGCAAGTGGGGTGAATAATAAGATCACCGGTGTGGCAAATCTTACGCTTGATGGGGATTTTGTATTCGACCTGAGCGGTGCCGGAATAAATTTGGGGGATAGTTGGAATATTGTTGATGTCGGAACCCTTTCCGAGACGTTCGGCTCTACCTTCTCGGTCCTCGGATTCACCGACAACCTCGACAATACCTGGACAAAAATCAATGCTGGAACAACATATAGGTTCTCGGAAACCACAGGCGTTCTTACGGTAGTCCCTGAGCCATCCACTTGGGCGCTTCTCGCCGTGAGCGGCATGACATTGCTTTTCTTGCGGCAGCGCAGAAAGACATGCTATTCGGCTTGACCGGGAGTCCGGCATAAGGCCGGAGAACGCACTGCATACGCCTAGTGTGACGTCCCGGAAATAAAAACGAACAACAATCAGGCGCAACTCATTGATAATCACAGAACGTAATGTAACCTCGTTTTCGGGACTTCACGCTGGCATGTCTCAATTCTGCAAGCAGGTGCGATTTCGCTGTGTGCAGGCATACATTCATCTTAATCAAGACCATCCCCTCGACCTATGAAATCACGTATTGAAGAAGGCACTTCTGGAACAAAATCGATCTTCAACGTACCAAGTCGGTGCTGTCCGCGCACGATCCGGCTTGCCCTCCTGTCTTTCTTGCTGACCCATTGTGTAGCAGTAGCTGCCGAGCCACAGCTTCGTTTTCAATTCCCTGAGGGAGGCGGAACGGAAACCTCGGATTCCCAGGGAAACGTGCGACTGACTCTCGGGAATCTGGATCCCAATACAGTGACGCGACCGACTTGGAGCAATGAGATCCCTTATGATGGTGCAAAAGGCAACCACAGTTTGCTCTTTGACAAGGAAGATTTTGCTAGTGCCATTGTGTCGAACGATATTGCGGCGATCTTTTCACGGCCTTTTACCATCACCGCCTGGGTAAAACTGACCGGAGAGTCGGATATCGATCTGAGTTCCTCAACCGTATTGAGCATATGGTATGCGCAAAACAAACTTTTCTCCTTTGAGATGCGAGATCTGAACAAAGGAGAGGAAATGAACGGCCTGCGACCCATCCTCGCCTTTATGGGAAAGGATGAGGCACCTCGGACGCTTTACGCTTCGCGGAAGATGATCCTGCCACTCGGTGAATGGACTTTTATCGCTGCCAGTTACGACGGCAGTAAAGCCACGTTCTATGTCAACGGGATCACCTCTACATGCGGCGAAGAGGTGAACGCGGACCAGTTGTCGCCGGTTGAAAGCTTTGCGGACCCGGAACTGCGGATGGGGCGTAACACATCAAATACAGAGGTATTCCCTTTTATGGTTAGTGATGTGAGGGTGTTTGCATCGGCCCTAAGCGAGAGTGAGATCGAGGAGGTTTCAAGCTCCAAGTAGATCGGCGTTCCTCAGAACCTAGTCTCAATTATGATCCGTCTTGTCCTGATGTATGTCCTGTTCGGAATGGCGGTTTCGCTTGCAGGGGCCGCGGTTTCTGAAGGGGTATTTCCATCACCGGGAAGCAATCCGTTAGCGGGATGGCAGGTGAATGTTCCCGCCGGTTTGGAGATCAAGGTGGAGAGCGACGGCTCTTTGCGTGTCAAAGACCCAGTAGGCTCCAGCGGGGGGAGTGCCGGTGGCATAAAAACGGCTCCAGTTTGGGAAGGAAACCCGGAAGAGCAACCCACATATTTTTCGCTCACGGTGGCTTTTCAGGATGTGCCCGTGACACTCGCCCATCCCGCTCTTATGGTTGGGTTTGCAGACGAAGGAGGAAATGGAAGAGGGATTCTTCTGGGGTTTTTCCGCCCCTCGGAAAATGAGTGGCTGATCGGGCTTGTGGACAATCAGGCGGGGCTGCGCGTGCCGGTTTCCCTCAAAAAGTTTGCGGATAGCACGGTTCATGAATATCGCGTTGTCAAGTATCGCGATCCGGGCGATGCCGTGATGAAGGTTCAGGTTCTGGTTGATGGCAAGCCCGCCATGAAGGATCCTTTTCCTTACTCTGGGCTTCCCTCGGCCCGGGGCACAAAAGACGGATTCAGGCTCACCACGCTGTCGCCTTCGCGTGTGACGGCGTCAGTAAAACACATCCAGTTCGGTCCCTTTATCGGAGATGCACCGTTGCTGGCGGAGGACGATTCGGAATCTGAGAGGCCGGAGCGATTTTCGCCGGTAGAGGCGACTTGGACGTGGACCGCCGCAGGTGCTGATTCCTCCACAAAATTCGCGGAAACAAACGAGGGCATGGCGATCCCCACTCCGGCAATGGGTGCTCTTGAAAGCGATTTCGTCCCTCTTTCGGGGAATCGCTTTTATACGCTTCGTGCCGAGGTGGAGAGCGGTGCTTCAGCGGGTCGCTTGAGAGTGAAGGTGAGACAATATTCTCGCCGCAGCATGGAACCGGAAAGCCCGGATTTCGCCAGTGACTGGTATGTCTTCAAGGCTGGTCGGCCCGACGTAAAGGTGGAGCTTCCGTTTTACATGCAACAGGCAAGTGGCAGGGGACGCTTTATCCTGGAAATCGAGAGTGGGGGAACGCTCCGAGTGAAGTCGGTCGAATGTGGCAGCCCCCAGAGCTGGCCTGCTGTGGTCCGCCCAGTGGACTCCGAGGATCTAGTTTCGGAAGAGACGGCGGTGAACACGATACGCGAGCGGAAGGCTTCTTCCGCCGGGCTCAAGGCGGAGAAGCATCATGTCGCCATGCTCGTTGACCAAAATCAGGTGGCACCGTGCATCTACGATACCATGGGAAGCCTGCATCCGGATACCAGCTCTCCCTCGATGGCGGCGCGCGCTGGCATTCACTTGCAGTGTCGCGTACTGCCATCAGCAGTAACCGGTGGAGGGGATGCCGTTTGGATGGGGAAAGATACCTACCGAATGGAGAATGTGGATGCCCAGATCATGCGCATTCTCCGGGCGGATCCTCAGGCAAAGATTATCCTGATGATAAACGTCGATCCGTACCCCGCATGGGGAAGCGAGAATCCCGATGAGGTGTGCATGAATCAGAAGGGGCAACGGGCCATTGGCGTAGAACATTTTTCGATTTGGGGAGACAAGCCGGGTGGTGGAAGGTTTTTGCCATCCCTCTACTCGGAGCGGGTGCGGCAGGATGCCAAGGCTTACCTTCAGGCCGTGGTGGATCACCTGGAAAACGATCCGCTCGGGAAGGCAGTTATCGGCTATGGAGTCATCGGTTTTAATGACTATCAGTTCGTGAACTGGGCACATTGGGAGGCGTTCAAGGGGGATATGGATGATTATTCGCCAGCAGCTGTCCGCGCTTTTAGAAATTGGCTTCGTTCGCGCTATCGGGACGACGTGACGTTGTTACAACAGGCATGGAAACAACCGGAGATTACATTCGAATCGGCGACGATACCCCAGCCTCAAAGGCGCCGGGGACCGGAACTTTGGCTGGATCCTGAGAAAGACCAGGATGTGGCAGATTTCAATCGGTTTTACATCGAAGGTCCTATCGAATTCATCTCAAGTTTGGCGGATAGTGTCAAAGAGCGAACCGGCGGAAAAAAGCTCGTGGCAACCTATTTTGCGAGCGCAATGAATGGGTCGACGTCCGGTAGCGGGTTGGGCCGGATGCTTAATGTTCCGTCGGTTGATCTGTTGTTTGCCCCGGCGGATTACTCAATCCGTCTTCCGGGCTATCCATCGGGCACGCAAACGGCACCCGATGCCGTGCGTTTGGCTGGAAAGTTGTTCATTCATGAGCAAGACTGGCCCTCATATCATACCCCCATTCGCTTCGAGGCGATGGATTTCGCTTTTGGGAGGGCTCCAACCCCGGAGGCCTTGTCTGCGATGGTTAAGAGGGATACAGGTAATATGATCGCGAGAAGGCAGGGGACATCCTTCTACGAGCTCCACGTCGGGGCGTTCTCCGGCAGGGAGGCCGTGGAAATCATGTCCGATGCAAAGAAAGCCATGGAAAACTGCCTTGATCCCATTGGGAAAGAACGTGTACAGGTCGCCTTTTTCATCGGGGAACGGAGTTTGGATTACCTGAAGATGCCTTCTGGAAGTTCCTATCGGTGGTCTCTCCTGCGCCTCGCGAGACGCCATTGGGACACTTCGGGGGTGCCCTATCACCTCTACTTGCAGAGCGATTTAACGAGAGCGGATCTGCCGGACTATAAGGTCATCATTCTGCTTTCTCCCGAGTTTATGACTGGATCAGAACGCGAGGCTCTTGAACGCTTAAAGGGAAATGGAAGAACGATCGTATTTCTTCATGCACCCGGCATGTTGAACGGGCAGGACGCGGAGGCGGAAATCACGGCGATTTCCGGCATAGAAGTGAAGCACTGTCCGGAAGATGCCGTCTATGCGGGTCGTTGGCTACAGGGAGATTCGCCGCTGCTTGAAGGTCTCTCCGGCACTTTTGGCGACAAGCCCGTTCTTGGTCAGTTTCCCGCTGACAAGATCAGTGGCAGGGCGTTCCGCATTGTTGATCCGAAGGTGATTCCATTGGCAGATTTCCTCGGCAAAGACGCGCTGGCCTGCGGGGCAAAGAACTTTGGCTCGTGGACGAGCATTTTGATGGGAGTGCCTCAGATTGACAGGAGGTTTCTCAATAACGTGGCCAAGTTCAGCGATGCCTGGGTGGTGTCATCCGCCGGCGATTCGATTCAGGCCGATGGGCACTTTCTTGTCATACACGCCCTGGCACCCGGTCACAAGGAATTGACTCTTCCCGGAATGTGCGAGGTGCGCGACCCCGTGAGCGGGAAGACCTTGTTTCCCATAGCGAACAAGATATCTCTTGATTTGAAGTTTGGAGAAACACGCTGGTTTCATCTTTTGCCCGATGAACGAAAGATGGGGACCCAAATGCAAACAAGGGGCGAGGATGCGAACTTGGTTAAGAGCGCAAGAACAGGAGGCAAGTGATACGCGCCAAGCTCGTGCGTGAGTGCATGGTTTTCAAAAAATCGCGCCTCTGTAAGAAAGTTGGCTTCACGCTTGTCGAAGTTATGGTCGTGGTTGGTATTATCGGCCTTCTGGCGCTCCTCCTGTTTCCGACATTCAACAAGGCCCGTGAATCCGCGCTCAGAGCAAAATGTGCCTCCAACCTGAAACAATTGGGCGCTGCCGTATTTATGTACACGGCCGATCACGATGGCAATATCTACGTTCCCTATCCGGTCTCCACTGTTCAATTTTGCGGGAAACAAGGCAGCGGCGCAGGAATCAATAATCCTATTCGCTTTTTAAATCCATATTTAGGCGGCCCTTTTCAGGCGAATACGACAGATGTGCTGGTGGCGAGGTGCCCGGCCGACAAAGGCATGCCAGGAGGCAATAATTCGCAATACAACGCCAGCGGGACATCTTACATGTTTAACTATGTGTCTCCCGTAGTATCTAAACCGACGCTTAGCACGCTAGGACAAACGAACTACAAGTTAATCAATGTAGCTCAGCACAGCAAAACTTTGATGATTTTAGATCAGGCTGCTTTTAATTATTATAACGGCGGGGATCGAAAGCAGCACTGGCACTCTAAAAACGATGTTAGGGTTAATGCATGTTTTGTTGACGGACATGTTGAATTCATTCTGATTCCTGCTCCAGGGTCTATTCCAACTTATCCCAATACGGATCAATTTACGTGGGATCCGTGAATTATTCTGATTGCTGTTAAAGGCGGAAAATGAAGCGCCCAACACCAGCTTGGCTCTCGGAGGCCGTCATCTACGAGATTTACCCGCAGTCGTTTTACGACACCAATGGAGATGGTATCGGGGATATAAAGGGGATTATCGCAAAGCTCGACTATGTCGCATCGCTCGGTTGCTCGGCGATCTGGTTGAACCCGTGTTTTGCGTCACCCTTTGGGGATGCGGGCTACGACGTGACAGATTTTTGCAGGGTCGCGCCCCGCTACGGGGCCAATGCCGACATGCGGCGCTTGTGCAGGGAGGCCCACCGGCGAAAGATCCGCGTGATTCTCGATCTGGTGGCGGGCCACACGTCCATCGAGCATCCGTGGTTCCAGGCGTCGGCCCAGGCCGGGAAAAACAGATACACCAATTGGTATGTTTGGACGGACAACGTCTGGAAGAACCCAGACCCGCCTGTTGCCGCAATCATGGGCTACTCGGGGAGGCCCGGGCGATACGTCCCGAATTTTTTCTATTTCCAGGCCGCGCTCAATTACGGCTATAATAAACCGCATCCGAACAATCCCTGGCAGTTGCCGGTGGATCACCCGGACGTGAGGGCTGTCCGCGACGAACTCAAGCGCGTGATGCGGTTCTGGCTCGACATGGGCGTAGATGGGTTCCGCGTCGATATGGCGGCGACCCTGGTAAAGGGTGACCCCGATGGCGAAGGGAATCGTGCGCTCTGGCAGGAGATGCGGAAAATGTTCGATCAGGAATATCCGGAGGCGATCCTGATGGCGGAATGGTTTTCTCCCAAGGATGCCCTGACGGCGGGCTTCCACGTGGATTTCGCATCCTATAAAGTGAATTTCGGTCTGTTTCGCGCCGAGCGCAGACGATGCGTCTTCAAGGACAAGCCAGATGGGCACAGCATCTTCGACGCGGAGGGAAAGGGCGACGCGCGTCAATTAATGGCAGATTATTGGGAACACTATCAGGCGACCAAGGAGATCGGTTATATTTCGGTGCCAACCGGCAATCATGATTTCGGCAGATTGTCACAGGACAGGACTCGCCCCGAACTTGAGCTGGCCTATGTTTTTCTGCTCACGATGCCGGGAGTTCCCATCATCTACTACGGGGACGAAATCGGCCTTCGATATCAGGAGGGCCTGCCCTCGAAAGAAGGCGGATATGGGCGCACGGGATCTCGCACGCCGATGCAATGGAGTGCCGGCAAGAATGCGGGATTCTCCGCGGCCCCCGCGCGAAAACTTTACCTGCCGATCGATCCGCGAAAAGATCGTCCGACCGTCGAAGCCCAGGAGGGGAATCCGCGATCCCTCCTCTACTTTGTCCGGAAATTGATAAATCTCAGAAAGGACCATGCGGCTCTCGGAGCCGATGGTGGATTCCATCTGGTTTATGCGGAGAGCAAGGCTACCCCTTTTGCCTATCTCCGTGAAAAGGATGGGCGACGGTTTCTCGTGGCGGTGAACCCTGGCAAAAAGGCGGCCAGCATTCAAATCCCGGCTCCACCCGCCCCCCTTCCCTATCGTCTCATCCAGGGGCGTGGAGTTAAGATTAACAGGAAGGGCAATTCCGTCCGCCTTTCGATGGGCGGATTTTCCTACGGCATCTGGGCTGAAACCGCCTAGCGCTGCATCCGGCTATTCGCATAATTTTTATGACACAGGCTTCCAATCTCTCATTCCGTCAAATTCATCTGGATTTCCATACCGGTCCCGCGATTCCCGATGTGGGAGACCATTTCGATGCCGAACGGTTCGCGGACACGCTCGCTGCGGCTAAAGTTGACAGCGTGACGCTTTTCGCGAAGTGCCATCACGGTCATATCTACTATGAAAGCGGGTCTCCCGCTCGGCATCCCTCACTCTCCCGGCCTTTGCTTGAAGAACAGATAGCGGCTTTGCGGGCACGCAATATCCGCACGCCCATCTACCTCAGCGTGCAATGCGACGAGTTTGCCGCGAACACTCATCCGGACTGGATCGCGGTGAATCCCGATGGCACACGGGTGGGCCGCAAGCCCTTCTCGAACGCCCCTTACGCATGGCAGATTCTGGACATGGCGAGTCCCTATTCGGACTACCTCTCCGGACAGGTTTCCGAAGTGCTCGAACGATTCGGCCCCGTGGACGGCTTGTTTTTCGACATGTGCTGGGATCAACCGAGCGTCTCTAAATGGGCGCTCGCGCTGATGAGGGAATGGGATCTCGACCCGGAGGATGAAGCCCACCGCGCCCAATATGCCCACCGGCTCGCCCATCAGTATATGGAGCGCTACACGACCCAGATTGTGGCGCAGCAAAGGGATGTGCCACTCTGGTTCAACAGTCGCCCGCTCTCGTGCGTCCCTGAGGAGAAACGCTTTCTCACACATGTGGAGGTGGAAGCCCTGCCAGGCGGCTTCTGGGGCTACATGTATTTCCCGATCCACATCCGGCTGGTGAAAAACTTCGGGCTGCCCTTGATCGGCATGACTGGACGGTTCCACAAAAGCTGGGCGGACTTCGGAGGCTTGAGGGCGGGGCCGTCGTTGCTCCACGATTGCGCCCAAGCCCTGGCTCACGGCGCTGCATGCAGCGTTGGAGATCAACTTCACCCCTCGGGACGAATTGACAGGGCGGTGTATGAGGTGATCGGCGAGGTCTATCGGCATGTGAAACGGTGCGAACCATGGGTGCGCGAGGCGGTGCCCCCTAAGGAAATAGCCGTGCTGTTCCGCGATCCGGCCGCGCATTCCCAAGCGGCCCTTGTTCACGAGGGGGTCACCCGCGCGCTGACGCAGCTTCACTATCAGTTTGTCTTTCTCCTCGTCGAGGACCGCTGGGAGGAGTATCCGCTGGTAATCATCCCGGAAACCATCGAACGAACCGAAGATCTGAACCGTCGCATGGAGGCTTGCATCTCGGCCGGCGGTGGCATCCTGAGTGAAGAGTTAGGTGGCGAACCCTCCCCCTTCACCCACACCTATTTGCGCTTTACCGCAGACGCACGGGGTAGCCTTCCCGATACCGATCACGTCTTCTACGAGCGCGGGGCGAGGCTGGAAGAACGGCCCGGCGACGAGGTTTTCGCCCGGATTGTGGAACCCTACTTTGAACGATCTTGGGATCGATTTTGCTCCCATGCGCAAACCCCCTCCAAACCCGACGCGTCCCCTTTTGTCGCCGCTCTCCTTCGCGGAACTCACGCCGTATTTGCCCTGCCGGTTTTCCGCGCCTACGCTAAACACGCCAATCTGGCGTGCCGGCAATTGATTGCATCCGCAATTCAGAGGCTGCTCCCCGCACCCCTGCTGCGTCTCGGAGGTCCCAGCTATCTGGAAGCGGTGGTTTCCGACATCCCCCGGGAGCGCATCGTTCACTTACTGAGCTTCGTCCCCCAAAAACGCACGGCGGATATGGAAGTCATCGAGGAAGCCGTCCCCGCACGCGCCGTCACACTCGATTTGAAAGTTTCCTCCCCAGTGCGAAAGGTTGTTCTCCAGCCGCAGGAAAAATCCGTCGCTTTTGAGCAAAGTGGCGGTCGTGTCCGATTCACGCTGGACTGGGTGGAAGGGCACCAGATCGTCGTGGCGGAGGAGGCATGACCACCTACCGCGCAGGAACTCTGGTCTATTCCAAACTCGGCCTGCTCGCCCTCTTCGGCTGGCTTCTGGGTGGAGATTTCGTCTTCAACCTCATGGAGATCGTCGCGGGCAATTTCATCCCCCTCAAACTCAAATATCTCGAGGCGCCCAACTGGCTGATCGGACTCGTCGTGACGACCGTGCCTTCTGTCATCGGGATGACGGTGACACCCGTCATCAGCGTCTCCAGCGATCGGACGCGAACACGCTGGGGCCGGCGCATGCCGTATCTCCTCGCGGCGACCCCCTTCGTTGCTCTTTCGCTCGTGCTGATCGGGACGAGCGATTCCCTCGGGTCGTGGCTGCAAATCGCTGGTTTTCCAGGAAGCTCGGTTGCGGCTGTCACCCTGTGGACGGTCTGTCTGTTGGTGGTCGGCTTCCAGTTCCTGAATGTGTTCGTCACCAATATCTATTTTTACCTTTTCAACGATGTCGTCCCGCCCGAACTCATGTCCCGTTTCATGGCGTTGTTCAGGATCGTCAGCATTGCTGCGACCTCAGGCTTTCAGTTTTTTCTTTTTGGAAAAGCCGGGACGCACATGCGCGAAATCTTCCTCGGAAGCGCCGCGCTCTATGCGGTGGTTTTCAGCCTGATGTGCCTCCGCGTCCGGGAAGGCCGCTACGACGAGCCTCCTCAGGCTCCGGAAGGAGACGCGACAGGCCTCTGGAAAGGAGCCCGCAGATACGTGGTGGAATGTTTTACCGAACGTTTCTACTGGTATTTCTTTCTCGCCAACATGTTTTGGGGACTCGGCTTTGCCGTGGTCTCCTTCCGGGTATTCTTCGCCGAATCGGTCGGGCTTTCACTGGATGACTTTGGAAGACTCATGGGATGCGTGGGTGTCATCACAGCCGCGCTTCTCTATCCCGCCGCCGCTCTGGCGGATCGCCTGCACCCCCTGCGTGTCATGCTCCTCGGCCTGGCGCTCCTGCTGCTGGTCGTCCCCTTTCAGTTGATCTTCGTGGTCGTTGACATCCCGTCCGCCTATACGAGGGGGCTTTACATGGCTCTGTTTGCCTTGCACATCACCGTGCAAACCTTGTGCATGGCGGCGCAGATGCCCATGTTCATGAAACTGCTGCCCAAAGACCGCTTCGGGCAGTTTGCTTCGGCCAACGGATTTGTCACGTCCGCCGCCATGATGCTCGGAGGCGTGCTCGCCGGGGTCTGGCTCGACCGCCTGGATGCCAGCCACATCGTCCCGCTCTATCAGTATCGGTATCTGCCTGTCTGGGTTTCGGCGTGCCTTGGCTTGTGCCTGTTTTTTATGATGTTGCTTTACCGTGAGTGGAAACGCCGGGGAGGGGAAGCTTCCTGAATGAGCTCTGCGCGTTTCCGAAAGTTGTCTGGACTGGTTGCGCAGATTTTTTGAAAAACATCGTAAAACTGGCTCGCCGAACCGAATCCGCATTCCAGTGCGATGTCGAGAACCCGTTGGCGCGTGGTGGATAGCAACCGCTGGACGTGGCTGATCCGGAGGCGGTGCAGGTATTCCAGAGGCGTGATGCCGAAGTTTTTTTTGAACAGCCGGAAGGCATACTTCGGATGCAGTCCCGCTCGCTGCGCCATGTCCGCGACGGTGAGATGGTCGCAGGCATGGAGGCACAGGATGCCAAGAAATCTGGACAGAGCGTCCCCCCCCGGCGCTTCAAGTCCCCCTTCCATTCCGGCGGTTTCCCAGGCAAGACGCCTCAATCGGGCTTCGATCTCACTGGCGACAATGGACTGCAGGGCCTGGTCGCCTTTCCGAATATCCCGGTCCCACATTTGCATGAGTTGTCCGTCCCGTGAAGAGGCGCGGGAATCTGTCTCGAAGGATGCGCGACCCGAGAGAAGCGACTTCAAGAAAGGACGCGGCAGGCGCGAGGTCATCAAATAGGGCATCGGCAAACAAATCACCCGGATGTCCAATATTCCACTCCAAGCGAGGCAGCGGTGGGGGATGCCACCCCAGAACAAGCCCATTCGGCGCGGAGGAATCTCCAAGCGGGCCGCATTCAACTCATAACTCAGCCCGCCCTCCTGCAGGAAGGTGAGCTCCACTTCATTGTGACGATGAAATTGAGGCAGCGGATTCGATGCTCCGCGATAACGGACAGCCGCCCAGGGGTAAGTGCCGAAAATTACCGTTTCCGACCGGGACGATTTGGTTACTTTTTCGGACATGTTCGTAGGGAAAGCAGGAAGCCTGCGGTGACAATCTATGACAGGATGTCCTCATGAATCAATCCTCTTGGAGATCCTTCCCCCGGCTCGGCGCTTTCTTTTTTACCCACGGCATCGAAAACAGAGCCACCGGCATCGAGTTTTTCAAAAAACACAATCTGGTCTGTGCGCAAATCGGTGATCCGTTGATGAAAGAACTGGTGGCCAGTCCGGCGAGGATACCGGAAGTCGTCCGCGATTTTCATGACGCGGGCATCGAGATCATCGGCCTGGCGGGCTACCGCAACCTTGTGGCAGCCGATCCTGCGGCGCGCAAGGAGAACATCGCCTATCTCCAGAAATGTCTCGAACTTGCGCCCGAGTTTGGGACCGCCATCGTGGCCACCGAAACGGGAACACGCCATCCCAGCAGCGATTGGGATCCTTCTCTCGACAACACCTCGCCCCAGGCTTGGGATCTGCTGGTGGATGCCATCGGCTCACTCCTGCAAACAGCGGAAAAGAGTGGCAGCGTCCTGGCCTTGGAAGGCTATGTGAACAACATTCTTTCGCGCCTTGACCACATCGACGCGCTTTTGCGCACTTTCCCCTCTCCGCGCCTGGCTTTGATGCTCGATCCTTACAACTATATCACGCGCGACCTCGTTCCGGTCGCCGATCTGTTCTGCGAGGAATTTCTCCGGCGCTATGCGGATCGTTTTGTTATCGCGCACCTGAAAGACGTCGCCCCCTTGGGTGCCGGGGGAGGCGGGGACGATGGCCGGGCGGACTTGGCCGGGACTCCGGAGTTCTGCACGGGCATCTTTCCCCAACAGGCTTACATGCGCTTTCTTCGGGACCGCCGCCCCGACCTGCCGATTATTTTTGAACACCTGCCTGATGAGCATTTGGCGGACGCCATCGTGAAGTTCCGGTGCCTCTCCGGACTTGCCTTTTGATTGATCGCCCCGCACCCCACCGACCCCATGAGCAAGAAGCAAGAATACGGACTCGGACTGGAAACAGCCACGCGGAGAATCGAGGCTCCCCGCCTCGACTATGTTCCTCGGGAGCCCCGGAAGTATCACCCCAAGATCGGACTCATCGGCTGCGGAGGCATCACCTTCTGGCACCTCAAGGCGTATCGTCGTGCCGGTTACGATGTCGTCGCCTTGTGCGACATCAACCCGGTGCTCGCGGAGAAACGCAGGGCGGAATTCTATCCCAAAGCCGAGGTCCATACCGATTACCGGGAGATCCTGCATCGCAAAGACATCGCGGTGGTGGATATTGCCACGCATCCGGCGGTGCGTCCGCCCATTATCGATGAGGCCATCAAAGCCGGCAAACATGTGCTCAGTCAAAAGCCATTCGTCCTGAATCTCGACGAGGGGGAAAGGCTCGTGAAATTGGCCGACAAGCACGGCGTCAGGTTGGCGGTCAACCAAAACGGGCGTTGGGCACCCCACTTCAGCTACATCCGCCAAGCCATCGCAAAGGGAGTGCTTGGCGAGATCATGAGCGCTCACTTGTCGGTGCATTGGAACCATGATTGGCTCGCGGGAACGCCGTTCGACGACGTGCATCATGCGTTGCTCTATGATTTCGCCATTCATTGGTTTGATATCGCCCGCATTTTTCTAGGGGAGAAACAACCCCGGCAGGTTTTTGCCTGTCTTGCCAGTGCGCCCGGACAAAAATCGAAGCCCCCTCTCCTTGGGGAAGTGCTGATCCAGTATGACGGCGGACAGGCCTCATTGGCATTCGACGCCTTCACGAAGTTTGGCCCCTTGGATCGGACTTACCTGGCGGGGACAAAAGGAAGCATCACCAGCACGGGACCCAGCCTGACAAAGCAAAAAGTCACGCTTTACACCAAGAAGGGTTATGGGAGTCCGAAACTGAGGGGATCTTGGTTTCCCGACGGTTTTCATGGAGCCATGGCGGAGTTGTTGCTGGCAATCGAGGAAAATCGGGAGCCCGCTCACAGTGCCCGTGACAACTTGATGAGCCTGGCGATTTGTTTTGCCGCCGTAGCAAGCGCGGACGCGGGCCTGCCCATGACTCCCGGTCGAATACGGCGCATGCCGGGAATGGAAAAATGACGCAGCGGGTGTTCTCTCTCGCCGATTATCAGGACGACCTTAAGCACGAAACCGGCGGCTTGTTCCAGGCTTCTCGCCTACGCCTCGAAGTCTTCCGCTCCGTTCACCTTCAGTGACGGACTTTCTTGCATATTTCCGCCGCGCCCACGTTCCAAGCCCCACGGAAATATTTCGAGAAGTTCCTCGGTTCAATGTCCGTTTCTCACAATACATGTCTAATTATTGATATATACCAACCTTTTTACTGTTATTGAGGTCATTTAGACTGAAACCACCCCCACATGAATGCTAACAGCCTCTTTTGTCTCCTCGGCTTGACGGTGCTCAGCGCGCAAGCAACACCAATTCAATACTACATCTCACCCACAGGAAGCGACACAACCGGCAGTGGTGCTTTCAATAATCCGTGGGCAACAATTGGAAAAGCCCGGGATTACATTCGTACGAATGGAATAAATGCTTACATGACGGATGACATAATCGTTAACCTTGCAGCCGGCGACTACCTCGCAAGCTCTCCCATATCCTTTACTTCCAGCGATTCAGGGAGCAATGATCATTATATTGTTTATCAGGCATACGATGGCCCTGGAACCGCACGCATAGTTGGCAGCGCTTCCATCGTGGGGTGGACTGCTTATAGCGGAAGCATTTGGCGAGTGAATATTGGGACGGGATTGGCGTTGGGGACCATGTGCGAAAATGATAAACGGGCACGGTTGGCGCGCTCTCCTAAATACGTCTCCCAATCAAGATATCCAGTGTCTCATGGACCCTATAAGGTATCGGCTGCTGGCGGTAACAATGGAATTTACGACTGGATCCAATACAATTCCGGGGATTTCTCACCAGCAAGTTGGAGCCTTTCAAATACAGCGCAAGTAATATGGTGGCAGCATGGTGGAACGCCTGATTGGGGAACAGATCTGCCCAGAGTGTTCAGTTCAGTGGATTCAGCCAATAACACGATATATATGCAGTCGGTTATTTATAAAACGCCTTCGAATCGTGATCGTTATTATGTGAACGGGATTTTTCAGCTATTGAGTAGCCCGGGGGAGTTTTTCTATAGTTCCAGCGATGGCTGGCTTTATTATTATCCCCAAGACGGGAATCCAAATGCGCAAGATATCCGAGTAGCTCTCACTAAGCGCCTCCTCCAGATACAAGGAAATGCGATTGGTTCTCACGCCCATCATCTAAAGTTTGAAGGATTGTCATTTGCTTACACAAACTTTCGTTCGGATAGCAATGGGATTGATGCCGCAATTTACCTGCAATCTACTGATAATATACAGATACTTAATTGTAATATTCACAATGTCGGATCAGGAGCAATCAGTGTTCGCTATGACAATTCCCACGACGTAATTTATGGGTGCTGGATTCACAATTGTGGTGTAGGTGGAGTATGGGTTGTCAATGATCTTTTGCGAAACACGTATCCAGGGCAGAGCAGTAGTTTCAATTTGATCTCGAACTGCAAGATACATGATCTCGGAGAGGTCTCCAGCTATGCATTTTACTCTGTCGGAGTGCTTTTATATTCGACGAGTGATTGCGAGGTGTCTTATTGCGATATATTTAATAGCTCGCGTTATGCAGTCAGTCTACGCGGCCATTGGCTTGGAACGATGATTCCGCCGGATAATGGATACAATTTCGCAGAAAACAATGCGTTCGAATATATACGTGCCACCGATTGCTTGATGGATAGTGGTGATGCGGGTATCGTTCATGCGGCCACCGTTAATGGGTCTGCTGATCCAAATGGGAGCGGAAACATTAATTACTGGAATCAAATTCTACTTTCGGGTGCATATGCCGATCCCACAATGGCGGATCCAAACCTGCCAAATGGAGTGTTCCTTGATGGTCCCGACTCCTGCCTTTATCAAGACTTTGCGAATATTAAAATTGCCTACACGTCCGGTGGCTTGTTTCGGACAAATGGAAATCCAACCCAAACAACATTTAATGTTAGTTGGACGGGGACATTTAATGAAAGCTTAATGGAGTATTCCGATATTGGATTAAAGTCTGATTTCCAGCAGGCATATAATGATCGGGAAACCGTTGTTACGGATGATCATTCCTTGGACTACTCTGAATCGGATTCAAGTTGGATTGACACGGGAATTTCAGGGCTCTATAAAGGGGATGGACGCCTTCACTGGTCTGGTAGTTCCGCCCAATATGTTCAATGGCGACCGGTTCTTCCGATTACAGGAAACTATGAGGTCTGGGTCTGGAAGATGTTGAATGATCCCTCAGCGACCTCACTCGCCTCTTACACAATTTATTATAATGGTGGCAGTCAGGTTGTTGCAGTTAGTCAGAGTTCCGGAACATCTGGCTGGGTATCATTGGGAACCTATGCATTTGTTGCGGGCCGCAGTGCATCCAGCGGTTTTGTCCGTCTTTCTGCTGCTACAGGAGACGGAAAGGCTGTCCGCGCTGATGCTGTGAAATTTGTTGGTCGCGGATTGAAGTCTGATTTTCCGCAAGAATATGGTCATTGGAAAACCGCTATCGCAGACGATCACACGGTAGACTATTCTGAATCCGATGCAACTTGGAGTAATACGGGAATTCCAGGGCTCTATAAAGGGGATGGACGCCTTCACTGGTCTGGTAGTTCCGCCCAATATGCTCAATGGCGACCGGCTCTTCCGATTACAGGAAACTATGAGGTCTGGGTCTGGAAGATGTTGAATGATCCCTCAGCGACCTCACTCGCCTCTTACACAATTTATTATAATGGTGGCAGTCAGGTTGTTGCAGTTAGTCAGAGTTCCGGAACATCTGGCTGGGTATCATTGGGAACCTATGCATTTGTTGCGGGCCGCAGTGCATCCAGCGGCTTTGTCCGTCTTTCTGCTGCTACAGGAGATGGAAAGGCTGTCCGCGCTGATGCTGTGAAATTTATTGCATCGGAAAATTAGATTAGATTTCTTTCTGGACCCGTCGTGGGATTGGCGGAGCAATGGGCGGCACCTGTGACAACCTGATGAGTCTGGCGATTTCTTCTCCCCCCCCGTGGCAGCGCAGACTCGGGCCTGCCCCATGACACCCAGCCGGATACGGCGCGCATGCCGGGAATGGAAAAATGATGAAGTGGAGCGTTATTTCTCTCCGATAATCAGGACGCCCTTGAGCACGAAACCGGCGGCTTGTTCTTCGAGCGCTCCCGCCAGCGCATCCAAACCATGCCACACATGGGTTCGAATCTGTGAAGCGTCCAGAACTCCCCCAGCCATCCGGGAGCATGTCTCGTCGAAAAACGTGTCGTCGGCGGGAAAACACATTTTGACTTCAAAATCCCCTCCGACAGAGCCCAGGGGAAGAGTGTAGGAAAACCCATCGGGAGCTCCGTAAATCGCAGCCCGGCCACCGGGTCTCAAGCAGCCCAGTCCGACTTCAAAGACGGCCTGGTGCCCCGCCGCATCGAGGAACCAATCCGCTCCTTTGGAGGAAGTGATCTCCCGGACAACGGACTTGGCGGACTCATTGAATTCGACGGTGTGCGTGGCTCCGTTGCCCTGCGCCCACTCCAATTTCCTCGGGTTGCGACCGACGACGATGATTTGTTTGGCTCCTTTGTGTTTTGCGCACTGGCACATGACGCAGGCGGCAAAGCCGGTGCCGCCAATCACCAGACTGGCTCCGCGGAGATCCCCGAGTTTTTCCATCCAGCTCGCCACTTCCGCCAAACTGATGGCGGCAACCGCGTCTTCGACGGAAAGGGAGGGCGGCACGACATGCTGCCGGGAGGAATGGAAGTCGAGCTCCGGCGCGCCCGGTGGTGTGATATCACGGACAAGGCCGTATTCAGCAAACCCTCCCCACCCGCTATACAGGCCATCGCGGTGGGTTCCAGGCCACAGGGCGGTGGGACGGGTCACGCGGTCGCCAACGTGGAATTTCCTCACCTTGTCGCCCACCTGGATGACCCGACCCACTGCTTCGTGTCCCAAAATCGCGGGATACCAATCCGCAGGATGGTGGGCCATGTGCCCCTCGACGATGTGGCGGTCCGTCGTGCCGCACAAACCGCAGGCTTCGATCTTTACCAATGCGTCGAATGGTCCCGGCTCCGGCATGGGAACTTCCCGCACCTCGATTTTTCCATGGGAAACAACAACTCCCGCTTTCATGCGGCCTCCCAGTTGAAAATGATTCCCATCGTTTCCTGGGGGCGGTTCAACACCAGATCATAGGCCTCGGCGGCCTGCTCGGGCCGGAACCGGTGCGTGATCAGCGGCTGAAGACGGAGAAGCCCCTCTTTCATCCATCGCATGCACCGGGCAACGGCATCGCCGGAGTGACCGCAGGGAAACACGGCCTGGGCGAACTTCAACTGCATCCGGTGCAGATCGAGGGTATTGGGAGGCGGATACCAGCCTTGAAAAACCAGCTTCCCGTAAAGCTTCAAAAATTCGACCTCCTGCTGGATCATTTTCGTGCTCCCGCTCGTGTCGATGACGACATCCGCCCCCCGCCCTTCGGTGAACTCGGCGATCCGCCCCGCCAGGTCCTCCTCCAGGCTGTTCACCGCCACGTCGGCGGCATACCGCCGGGAGAGTTCGACGCGCGAAGGCATCGTGTCGGCCGTCAGAACCCTGGCCCCCCTTAAACGGCAGATCTGCGCCGCCGCATGCCCGATCACCCCCTGCCCGACCACAACAACCCGGTCTTCCGAACAGATCGCCGCCATATCGATTCCGCGACAAGCTACGGCCGCCAAGCCGGCCAGCGACGCTTCTTCTCCAGCCAGGCCGACCGGAACTTTTTCCACATACGGCATCCCCGCGAAGGAGCGGAGCTTTGAGGGATCCCCATTGACAATCGCTGGGGTCAAATGCCCGCACATCCAGTTGCCGCCATACCCCTCCGGGATTTCCGCAGCCAGAAAGTTCACGCGATCTCCACAAGAATAAATAGATCCGGCGGATGCCCCACAATCGACGACCTTTCCAACCGACAGATAGCCCGGAATACATGGGAAAGTGACATCTCCATCTGGACGCTGGCCGGTCAGCGCCCATCGCTCGGTACCCAAGCTGATGGCGCTCGTCTCCAGTTCCACGGTGATGTCCCATTCTTTCAACTTGGGCAACTCGACCGTGCGTAGTTCAACTCTCTTTGGTTCCGGGAAGACAATGGCTTTGGCATTCATAAGGAGGCAATCGCACCACCTTCCCGAGTGGCCATCAACGAAAGAAAAATGATTTTCCCATGACAGAAATGATATTTGATGAAATGCTGGGATCATGGCGACCGATTGGCTCCTGCGCATCTCCCCGTGCCAGCGGCCCGTCCTGGCCGGCATGCCTGAGGACTGCGCGTTTACGGGGAGGGGAAACCAGCCGCCCGGATGGGTGGAACCGTTTCGCGTCATTTATGACCACCAGCTGGTGCTGGTCCGCCACGGAATCTTCCGCACACGAATTGAGGGGCAGGACTACGCCTGCCCTCCGGACAGCTACATCATCATTCCTCCCGGACATTGGGAGGCGACATGGAACATCGGCACGGGAAAGGGACGGCGCCTCTGGTGTCACTTTGACTGGGTTTACACCGGCCCATGGCAAGGAACCCCTGTTATGACATTTCATCCGGCAAAACCCCGTCGGACAGAGTTGCGAGACGCACCCGAATTTGTACCCCCGACGGTTTTTCATGGAGCCATTCCCAAACCGCAACCGACCTTCGACCTTTTTGACCGACTTTTTCAAAAACAGAACTTTGGTGATTCCCACGATCAACTTGCCGGACGCTCGTTGTTACTGGAGCTGTTGATCCAATTGCTGGATGAGCAGGTGAAAGCGGTCCGTCCAGGAAAACACGTCCCCCACCTTGCGAGCCTGGTGCGAACGCAACTCAAAAATGCGGTCGAATCCGGTGAACCTATTCCATCAATCCGGCAGATGCTGGAAAAATCCCGCTACAGCTACGCGCATCTCTGTCGGCTTTTCCACGCGGAATACGGCATCCCTCCCCTCAAGTATGTGCATATGCTGCGAATCGACCGGGCGAAACTGCTGCTCAACGACACGACACTGGGGGTTTCCGAGATCGCTTACCGGGTGGGCTTCAATGATCCGGTCTATTTTTCCGAGTTGTTCAGAAAAATGACGGGGGCCTCCCCATCGGAGTATCGGAAGATGCCAGCCTGACCGGCGAGAATGATTTGCTACCTATCAAAAGCCAATGCACGTGGTGTTCCAAAAAAGCGGGCAAGCAGCCGGTCAAAGGACACCTGTCGCACAGTCGTTGAAGAGTAGCTCCCTCGCAGGCTAAAATCGCCTTGAATCGCGCTTCCAACGCCACGTGGCCAGCGGGACCAAAGAATGATGTGCGCAGAGCGTTCAGGGAGAGGAAACCGCGTCAGTCGGTAGATACCCCGGGGGTCCCGCCACCAATTTCCAACCCATCACATTATAAGCGTGATGGGTGCGAGCAAATCCCGCTTCTTTGCGGTGAAGAAGCCGACATGCTCTTCCGCGACGGCGAAAAGCTTTGTTTGAAATTCCTTGGAGGAGCGTTTCATGGCTACCAAAAACCCTCCCACAGTACCGCCAACAATAAACACAAACAGCAAACTTACTGCGGCATTCATGTTCATTACTCAATGGCAAATGCATCGGAAAGCAGTGAAACGGTAAGCGGGCCGGATGGCGGACGACCGGCTTTGAGGGCCTGCCTGATGGCGTCGCCCATGAATTTTTGCACCGTCTTTCTCATGGGCCTGGCACCAAGCGTCTTGTGCATCCCTCGCCGCACGAGAAACTCCACGGCTTCATCGGAAATCTCCAACTCGAAGCCCTTCTTGCGCAACCTGTCCAGTTCCTCGTTGATCGCAAGCCGTCCGATTTCCCGCTGAATGTCCGGCGATAGCGGCTTGAAAACGATCTTCTCGTCAAAGCGTCCGATGAGTTCTGGGCGGAAAAGCCGGTGGAGTTCGGATAGAACCGCGCGTTCCAGCGTGGCAAACGGCAACCGTGTTGGGCGGAGAAGCTGCTGCGAACCGATATTGCTGGTGCAGACGATGTAAAACCCAGAAAGGTCGTAGGTGTGGTGATCGGCCAGCGTGATCCGGGCAGCATCGAGCATCTGCAAAAAGAGGTCCCAGATCAGACGGTTAGCCTTTTCGATTTCGTCGAACAAAAGAATTCCCTGCCGGTGTTCGGAAAGGATTTTCCCCAGACGTCCCGGTCTGCCGGTTTCATCCCCCATGAACAGTTTCACGGCGTCCTGGTGAAGAAACTCCGACATGTCGAACCGGAAGATCGATTCATTCCCGAAGAGGTAGCGGGAGCATTCCAGAGTCAATTCCGTCTTCCCCACACCGGTTGGCCCAAGGAACAGGAGCGATCCCAGAGGTTTACCGGGAGGCTGCAATCCGAGTTGCCCGCGTTCCAAGACAGAACACACACGGGAAATCGCGTGATCCTGTCCCTTGATCTTCGAAACGAGATGCGATTCAAGGCCGGTGAGATGTGCAATATTCATGATTGTGTGATGGGTTGAGAGGATTTGCCCTTGAGCCACTGGCGCAAGGCGTAGTCGGGACGGAAAGAAAGGAACCATTTCGGGAAAGTTCCATCCGGGTTTATCGGAGGAATGAGACGCCTGCGGAACGGCTTTTCGCAATGCCGGATGACGGCGGTGAATTTCGGGAGCTTCCGCAACCGAAACGGCTCGAAAAACGGTTTGATTTTTCGTTGGTAGTTGTAGGAGCGCTTCCCGGCATTCCAGCCCCACGATTTTTCCACGACTTCGCGCTCGCCAATGTTTTTGGACGCGATGACGGCGGAATCCTGGTTGGCCACGGTAAAAATCAGTTCGTTGCTCAAATTGAGCATCAGGACATCGGCGTGGCGTTTATCGAGCGAACCGTGAATGGACGTGTAGGCCTGCGTGGCCAAAACCATGGTGGCCCTGGCTTCCCGGATCACTCCCGCCGCGCGGTGGTCGGCAAAGGCGGATTCCGCTCCGGTGATGATTTCCTGTCCCTCGTCGGCAAAAAGCACGATGAGATTGTCCTTTTCCCGTTCCCCGACCGGTTTGTCGAACCGGCTCAGGGCATGGAAGTAGTAGGACAATTTCAGGATGGTGTTGATGTAGAGCCGTTCGCTCTGAAACTTCTGCGGCATGGCGATGCAGACGATCTTCCCGGCGTCGATCTCGGAAACGGAAAACGACGGCTCATTGGCGCAAAAGACCTCCGCAATCTCCGGGTGCATGAAAAAATCCAGATAGTTGCTGATCGTGCCTTCCACGCCGCCGAGCTGTTCCGGCGGTTGCTCAAGATGGCTGCGAAATGCAGCCAGCAAGTCCTTCGAGCGCTGGTCTCCATAGTTGGCCAGTTCCTCGATGACCGCCTGCCCATCTTCCTTGTTGAGCAGCAAACGGTGGATATTGGGAATCGTTACGTAAGCCTCCAAGTGGCGAAGAATTTCAAACGCTGTCTGGATGGCGAGTTGAGCCTTGGTGACGAAAAAGGGATTCCCTCCCTTGCCGCCCGTCAACGAAACAGCCGTATCCACGATCACCTTGGCATACGTGGATGCCGGAACATCCGGATTGCCGGTCAGATTGATCGTGTGCGGCGGACGCCACAGCATGTCTTTTCCTAGAGGCCGGGTTTGAAGCAAAACGAGGTCGTTGCCGCGTCCGAAATGGACCGCCATTTTGACAAGGATTTCCCAGTAGAGCCCCTTTTGGTCGAGACAGATGCCGCCCCAATTGTGGACGTTCTGAAAAAGCTGGAACGTCAATGTATTGATCGCGGACTGCGTCTTGCCCGATCCCGTTCGTCCGGTGATGAGCCAGCCACGAACAAAATCCTCCATCGTCCAGGAAAGTCCGCCCATGCGGACAACAATCTTCCCGGAATGGTCGGCAGAAAAGAATGCCCATGCTCCGAAAATGGCGCATAGGGGGATGACCAAATAGGAAAGCGGAGGAGACAGGAAGAAATACGCCGCCAGCGAACCGGTGATGCACAAGAGGGAAAGCAGGGAATCAAGGATTTTCATCGAGCGATTGGGGTTGAAGGACGGAAACGAGAAAATCGAATAACCGCCGATTTGGATCAGGAATGCTCTGGGTGTAGGCCTTGAAATTGACCGTTGTGATGCCGGGTCCATCGTCAAAGGTTTGGTGGGAAAACCCGTCCACGTTGGCAGGCCGAAACGCGAAGTTTTCGCAGAGGAAAAACTCAGAGCTTCTGGACCGTCTGCCGATGGGCGAGTGATTGGGTGCTTCGATTGGCATAGCCGTTGAATCCGTGAATTTGGGAGTAGCGTTTGTGGGCGGCGCGGTAATCGCGTTTGATTTTGAAAAGCAAGTTTTGCATTTCGCGAAGCGAGCGGCGGTCCACCGTGGCAGTGAGTTTTTCCACCACTCGGACGAGTTTCGGTTTTCGCCGGCCAAGAAACCGCGACAGGCAATTGGCATCGCGTTGAGCCGTGAGCATTTTCCGCTTGGCCGCAATCGCCGTCTCCAGATTGCGGATGCTTTGGTAAGATTGCTGCAAACGGATCGCCTCCGCTGTCTGCATCTGCCGGAGGGCTTGCAGATGCGCGGAATTGAGACGCGGAGCGAAGATGATTTTATCGGCATCCATCCGATGGGAAATCACGCGCTGGGTTTCCTGCGGAGAGCGGAGAATTTGTTCCCAACGCTGATTTTCGTTCTCAAACCAACGGCGAATGTAATCCATCTGCTTTTTGTGTTTGCCGTGCTTGTAGCGTGCCGTGCTGCACCCGACATACCGGCCGTTCGCGGTACGCGGACAAATCGCGATATGTGCGTGGAGGTGGGCCGTGTCGTGATGCAGCCCGTAGGCGTATCCGATGGGATCGCCGGGATGAAACTGTTCGGCGAATTTCCGCATCACCTTTTTCAAGGTGGAGTGCAAAACCTTGTCGGGATTGATCCCGACGGCCACCAGCGCATCGTGTTGTTCTTTCGACATCGAGAAGATCAGCCGATGCGCGATGACCGGACGCCTGGCCTGGGATGGGAATGTTTCCAGATGGTGCAGCCACGCTTCCGTGATGCGGTGCTTGCGCACCGCATTCGGAAGCTGCGCGGGAGCCGTACTACTGCCATCAGGATTCCGGCGAATTTCGTGGTGCAGGAATCCTCCCGCATGGACCTGTCCGAGGGATTCCTTGGAAGCGTAGTCGGTGAAGTTTTTCAACTGCCGGCCGATTTGCAGCTCCATATCGGAACGTTCCCGCAAGGAAACTTTCCGGCTGGAAGTCTCATCCAGATATTCCAGATCCAGCCGCCCGCGCGCGGTGGATTTATGCGCGAAGATTTGCCCGTTCTTCATGTCAGCGAATCGAGGATTTCCAGCGCGTGATCGAGCTTGGTATTCATGCGCTGGAGAACGCCCGGATCAATTGTGCCTTTCATGGCGGCGGTATAAATAATCGCCTCGAAAGTTTCGGGTTTTGTTTTGTAACCGAGGGTCTTGTGGATCTCGGCGAACCGCTCCTGCGCCTCAACCGAGATGTCGAGGTCGATGCGGGCGGTGCGAGCGGGTTGTTTGCGTGTGCTGCGTTTCATGGTGTTTTATGGTTGGGTTGTTTTTGAAGAAGGGTGGATCCCTCCGGAGCGGGCCTGACACGCGCAGGAACGGCGGAAAATTGAGCGACAGCGAATCGCCGGGCACTTTTTCCGGGAAAAAGTGCTATCCCGCCGGTCGTTTGGTCCGGGAAAACGACCGCGAAGATAGAAAAGCCCGATCTGTTGGGCCGGGTTGTTTGAGGAGTCCCCGAACTCGTTTCCGAGGACTCCGGTTGAGAGGTCGATGCAGATGCCAGCGCCCTTTCTTTGCGTCCGGAGCCGGGAATTGGGGGCAGGCGAGGACGGAGAGAATGGGCGGAGGGAGCCCGAGATTTCGGGGAAGCTGCGCTGCATTGCGGCGTCTGCGATGGTGGAAGGGCCAAGGAATCGCAGCGCCCACCGTCCTGAGCAGTGGCCGCAATTCAGCGCGTCCGGAGCGATGTTTCGCACAGGTGCCGAAGGGAATGTCGGGTGATTGAAAGTGCAGACGCCGATTCGTTCCGCCCGGAGCCGGGGCTTGGGGGAGAGCGAGGACGGAAGGAATGGGCGGCAGGAGTCCGGGCATTCGGAACAGGTGAGCTGATGAGCGGCGCCAGTGAGGAAGGGCGGGGCGAGAGGTCGCAGCCCCTGCCTCCCGGAACTGGGGACGCTCATGAGCGGAGGAAAAATAAGAAGTCGCGAGGAATCCGCGGGTCGGGAGGTCAAGGCGTTGATCTGAATGGGCCGCGAAGCGAAAAGCCCATTCAGATGAACGACCGGGACGCCGGTCGTCATCCCAGGTGCGCCGATTTGCCCGAAGCGGTGGGCGTGTGCGGCGGGAGAAAGGGCAGCCGCTGACGCCGAAAGCGCAGGAGCAAATGGGCAAAGTCCGACCGCAAGTGCGTCGTAGAAAGAGAAGATTCTACCTCCGAACAGAGGTCGGCCGGCTGGTCCATCCGCCGAGTTGAGAAGGCACGGGAGCGCAGCGGACGGCCTTCTCAATTGGGCGGCGCGAGCGGTTCTCGCCAGGACGGATGTGCTGATTGGCGGAACCGGCAGGCACGGGGGGCGAGCCTGAGAGTCCTCCTGTGACCACGGGTCCGGCCAATGAGCGTCAAAAATCCGCAGGTGCGTCATGACGGGATGCCGGGCACTCACAAGCCGATTCCTTGTTTGGGAGACTGTCCGCTCCGGGGAGTCGTAACATCCGGCTGGGCCGATGCCCTGCGGGTGAGCGGTCCTCGCGGGGTCTCGATACCGCTGCGAATAACCGGGGCCTCGGAAACTTTCGGCGGTTCCGATGCCGGTTGGATGGTTTCGCCGGAACTTTCGGTGGGTTTGGGAGCCAGGATAAAGCCGATGGGTTGTTCTCCGAGCAGTCCGCCAGCCTGGCGGGCCTCGTCCACTTGGGTCTTGCTCATGACGGCGGTGAGCTTGTCGAAGGGGATCGTGCGGGTAAAATCCCCCCCGCCGTTGCCCCAATTATCGAGAACGGTCACGGAGACTTTGTTGATCTTCTGAATGATCGACCAGCCGCCTCGCGGTGACGCCCAGCATTTGCAGGCTCCTCCGACTTCCGGCCGATTCTGATCGGCGACAATCCCGCCGTCCTGTTTGAGCATGGTGCGCTCGTAGGTCAGCCGATTGGCGAAATGGCCCAGCCAACGGTCGGCCCAAGTGATGGTCGCCTGGTGATTTTTTACGGCTTTGGCCGCGATTTCCTCCACCTTCGGTTGAGGCTCGAAGCGGCTCTGGGTCGCATCCCACAAGGATACCGGCCATGTCTTTCCGTCGGTCCGCTGACTGGCACTGAGGAAATTCCCATGATCGAGATTGGCAATCCTTGCCGCGTCTTCCATCGTCAGACGCGGTTTGCTCCATGCCTTCAGGAAACGTTCGGATTCGGCCTTGGTGCGTTCCTTTTTCCGCTGTTCGGCCTCCAGTTTCTTGATGCGGCGGGCGCGGACATCGGGCCGTTCCTTGTATTTGGCGTCGAGGATCGCTGCCTCGGCGCGGGCCGCCCAGTACTTCGACGTGTCCCACATTTTGATGCTTTTGCGCATCCCATTGTCGATGCGTTCGGCATCTTTTCGGGCGCGGCGTTCGCTGTGATGCCCGACAAGAATGGGCTGCCCAAAGGGGATGTGTTCCACGATGGAATCGACCTGGTTGCGAGCCTGTTCGGCGTCCTTGGCCCGGTTCTCGCTGTAATTTTCAAAGCGTTCAGCTCGCTCCGAGGCGCGTTGGACCAGCGATTTATCCTTGTCTCCGATTTCGCCGCAGAGTTTGAGGAGCAAGTCTTCCCGTTGGGGCGTCCACATCGGAGCGACGAAAAGTTGCTGTCTGGGAGCCCATGAAAAACCGGCAGCCTTCACTTGGGTATAGGTTTCGGCATCGAGGCGGGTTCTGGCGTAAAGACGCAGTTTATTATCTTCGGGGGAATAGGTGGCGGTGAGATCCATGGAAATTGAAGGGTTACAGGTGGAGAGAGGCCCGCTGGCCGTTGGTGACGCGATGGGCGGCTACCAAGTCGGCGTTCCAGTCTTTGAGCTGGGGACAAGCGGAAGAGAGTTTGAATCCGGTCCAGTCGGTGGTGCTGTCCCAGGCTTTCTGCCATCCGAATTCCCCGGCATCGTAGTTGTTCAAAGCCACGACAAAGCTCTGGCGGCGGTCGTAGGCTTGAAACATCAGTTCTTCCGGCACGAAGGAACCGGAGCAACTGACGATGGCGAGCGGGTCATTACGGCCCGCAAAAAGCGTGTGATAGCTCAACGCCTCGATGGGCGATTCGACCGCCACAACGGTTTGCGCATTGGCGAGATCGCCGATGGAGAACCACGCCGAGAGCTTGTTCCCGAGACAAGGCCGGAAGCTGGATTCGTGGCGGGTGTCCCGCAACGTCGCCCCTTCCACCTTTCCGTGCGAACTCCGGTGAAGGAAAACAATGCCGGGATTGGGCCGGTGATTATTCGCGTAAATCGAGCCGCGTTCATGGAGTTCGTCCACAATGACTGGATCGACTTTGCGGGTTTCCACCAGATAGTCGCGGGCCTCGGGCCAGTTACCGGCACTGGGCACGGCGTATTGGGCGACCAGTTCCTCGAACGGCCTGCGTCGGTCCTCGGACCTCTTGCCGGGAGGAAAAACCAGCCCGGCACCAGTGGGCCGGAAACCTTCGGCCAGAACATGACAGGTCGTTTGGAAGTCCCCGCCGCAAAGGTGCATTTGCAGGTCAATCGCTCCCGCTCCGCCCACACCGGCCTTGTTGTCGAACCACCTGTTGCCGGTGACGACAATGTTGTGCCGCTTGCTCCGGGCGCGAATGCTCACGCCCTCCTTCGTGATCTTGAAGCCGTGCCAGTTGAGGAGTTCCCCCAAGGGGATGCCCCGCACCTGGTCAGCGGCCTTTTGGATGGCCGCGATCATGTTACCAGCCGATGCTGTGGCAGAAATCCGACACCAACTCGTCCACGACGGCCTGCGGGGTGCCAGTCGTCGCGCCGAGTTGTTCGAGGGTGGCCGCGCCGAGAAGATCAGCCCGGACGCAATACAGGACCACGGATGCCCGGAGTCCCTTTTGCTCAACGGTGTCCGCTTCGGCCACCCAGCCGAAGGTCCGGCTCAGGACTTCACAGATGCGCTGAAGCTGATCCTCGTGGGTCGGCAGGGGTTCAAGGAAGTCCACCGGGTGGCGGCGGTCGGAGTGGCGGATGTCGTTTTCGGAAAAGGTATGCGTTTTCATCGCCGCCACTCTGGCGAATGAAAACGACCCGCTTTCTCCGAATTTGGATAAAAATTAAGTTCTCAACCGAGGGCGGCGCGGAGTCACTTGTCGAGGGAATTCCTGACGCCCGACGGGCGGTTTGGGGGCAGCCGCACAGTTCGCTTCAAGCTCTTGGAACGCCAATGTAATATCATTGGCGTGGGTGGAATGGCGCTCCTTTCCCCGGATCGCGGTTGCCGTCCACCCGGATTCCCCATCCTGTACGGCCTCCACCCAACGGATCTGCCAGCCGTCCGATTTCAGCTTTTCAACAATGGTTTCCCAATATTTCGCCATCTATTGAAGGTGTTAAGCCTTGCGCACGAAGCAGGCTTTGAGGCCGACGGCTCCCACACCTTCGACCTTACAGGATATTTCGTGGTCGCCATCGACCAAGCGAATGGGGCCGGTCTTCGTCCCACCTTTGAGAACTTGTGCCCCTTTAAGGGGGAGGTCTTTGATGAGCACAACGCGGTCTCCGTCCGTGAGAGCATTCCCATTCGCATCTTTTATGATTTTGGCTGCCTCGAGTTCAGCCTCACGTAGCCACTCGTGGCCGCAGGTCATACGTTCCCATTTTTCGGCGTGCTCCAATACATCGTTCATTTCGCACTCCGGGCAAATCGTCTCGCTCATCAGGAGATGATAGGACCCGAAAGAGACGCATCAAGCTTTTGAGTAAACGCCTCGCCACGCTAAAATTTGTCGTCGATTCTGTTCTGAAAGGCTTCTCCATGCCCAATTTTCACGCATTGCTCTTGACCGGAATATGCGGTAGCACCTCCTTGGTATGTCCAAAGCAGAACTCGTCGCCCATATACAAAAATCCCTTGGAAAAGAAACCAGCGCCGCCCAGGCCGAACGCTCGCTTGCTGCCGTTATCGACGGCATCAAAGCCGGGGTGAAGAAAACGAAGAGCGTTCAGTTGATCGGCTTCGGGACGTTCAAGGTGGCCTCCCGCAAAGCCCGTGTCGGCGTGAATCCCAAGACGGGAGAAAAGATCAAGATCAAGGCCAGCAAAACGGTCCGCTTTGTCGCCGGCAAGGCGTTCAAGGGAATTCTCTAATCCTGCGTATCATGAGTTTGAACATCTCGACCGCATCGCTCCGCTCGCTGCTCGCCCTTGCGGAGAAACGTGACAAACTGACGGCTGAACTGGCGTCCATCGAAAAGCAGATTGCAGCCGCCATCGAAGGATCGACATCAGTCGTCAAAACGGTTTCCTCTCGAAAAATCCGCGGTGGTGAACTTGGCAACGCGCGTTTGCCCAGAGCCCCGAAGAAGCGAGGAAAACGCGGGGCCATCAAAAATTTGATTCTGGAAGCTCTGAAAGCGGCTGGTCCTTCTGGAATCTCCGTGAAGAAATTGTCGGCCAAGCTCGGGCTGAAAAATCGGAACGTGCATGTGTGGTTCAGCACCACGGGAAAGTCGATGGAGGAGATTCAAAAGACGGGCACAGGAATCTACCGGTTCAAGGAAACCGGTGCGAAGAAGGATACTCCAGTGGTTGCCGAGAAACCTGCAAAGGCCAAGACCTCCCGCGTTTCAAAGCCGAAAATCTCTGCCAAAAAATCCCGATTAACTGGAAAAAAATAATCGAGGCGCTCTTGGGGCGGAAACCGGATGAACCTCCGGGCGATACAGTATGCTTTGATTTCAACCCCAAGCCGCTTCGAGTCATTTGCGCCGACGATGAGGAGCCTTCCCGCGAGTTGCTGACCGGTCTTCTCGGAAAGCTGGGTCATACTGTCGTCAGCTTTCCCGATGGCGAGCAGGCTCTTGCCGCCATCGTGGCGGACCCCGGAGAGTTCGATGTTCTCATCACAGATAATGAGATGGGGCGCATGAACGGCCTCGATCTCGTCAGAGAAGTACGGAAAACCAAGTTCACAGGGAAGATCGTCGTGATTTCAGCTTACCTAGAGGATGGTCTTCGGGAAAAATACCAGGCGCTCGGAGTTAGCTCGTCTTTGGGCAAACCCTGCTCAGAAAGAGCACTTTTGGAGGCTCTCAAAAACTGAATCGTCCGCAGGGTTCTTTCGGCCTTCGGATTTTATTATCGGTCGGATTCTGTCGTGGCAGGTATGACCAATCCTCTGAAGTGGAGATTGCGAAGGGATTCAGTTGAGGGAAAATCCGATCTCCATTAAAGCCATTCCAGTTCTCTTCCGGCTGCGCTTCCTCGCTTTTTAACGGGCACAACCCCTGACTATATCTGACAAACTTCCAAGAAGACTCTCCCGTACTTCGGGATTGGGAGCAAAGCGTTGGACAAACTTCCTTAAGACATCGATGTCTGCCAATTTACAGGCGATTGCTTCCTGAATAAAATCGCGATCTTTGGAACGATTTGCTTCCAGTTTATTGTAGAGAAGATCCATCAATCCGAGAACGAGAAGTGAGTTGTCGTCAAATCTGAGAATTGTTGCCCGGTCCTCCCAACCAGGGGGTTGCGTCAGCAACGTCCATGCTCCAAGGCGCTCAATATAGAAGCCGTACTGCTCATGAAACTTACTGGTTTCGCCGAGCTCAAAAATACTTTCGTCCAAGGCGGCCATTTCGTTGTGTCGCGGCCATATATCAACATCGTCAGTGGTGGCCATTTGCGCCAGTTCTGGCGGAGCAGTGATCGCGAGAGTACCGCGCCCGACAGCCACAAATTCCTTCTCGCCTGTTAACTGCGCAAGTTGCTGAATCGCCAGTCCGAGCAGTTCGCGAGTAATCTCAACGGCCATGAACGGCAGAGGCCAATCCTCCAAACGGATGGCAATCCATGAGTGGCTGGAATTTTTCAGGCGGACGGACCAACAGTTTCGCGATGTCCTTCATGGTCCTCGTGCGTAGAAGTTCTTCCCACTGCCGCCTGCTCCATTGCTGTTGAGGGGCTTTTTTGTTGGACAATGTTGTCGTGGCGGCCTCCAAAGCCCGTACGGGATCTTCAAGGATAACCGCAGCCAAGCGTTTGCGCAGGGCCTGGGTGCGATGGGCATGGGCCAGTGCAGCCTTCTTCTTCTGACCAAGTAAACGGCGGTATTCGGTGCTAGAGATGCGAGCCTCCATGGGAATCAAGCGTTCCAACTTGGAATTTAGCACTACCGTGAGCTGGGTAAAGGCTCAAATCGCGCCTCTGCCGGAGCCCCGTTCACGCGGGTTGAGGTCGCTCCAAATGATTCACTCCGTCCCACTCAAAAAGGAGGCACCAGCCAGGATTGACTGATTTTGCAGCAGGATTACGTCCAATGATGTTGAGAGCCCGCATCTGAGTCGTCCCCATTTCGTATGCGGCAAAAGCATGGTGGTGACCGCAACAAACGAACTGAGGCTGGATACGTGTTACGCGCCGCGATAATCGCGTGAGATCTGGGGCTTCGCTTTTCGCAATAATCCCGGGGACGAGAGAGCGGGGCACGGGAGGAATGTGAAGAGGGATCCGTCCCGGAGGGGGACGGAGCGGAAGCCTTCGAGCCGTAGGCGAGAAGGCTGGAGCGGAGTCCCCCTCCGGGACGGACGGCGTGAGGCGTGAGGTGCTTTTCGGGGGAAAGGAGTTGTGAATAGGATTGAAGCGATGCTGATTTATCAATCGTCGCTTGGCGGAAGTGGTCGCCCGTGTGCAGGTCGGGAATGCCCGGAATGCGGAGGCTCTCAGAACCTGCACAAGCATGGGATTTACTGGCGCCACCTCGGGCTGGAGGGAGACGAGCGTGTGCAGGTTCAGCGGTATTTATGTCCGCGTTGCGGGCATACGTGGAGTGTGATCCCGGAGGGAATGATGCCGTATCGGAGCCTGGAAGTGGCGCGTTTTGAGGAACTGGCCGACAAGCGATTCGGTTTGGCCGATGGAGACGCAAGGTCTCCACCGGCCACCGAGAAGGAGGAGGGCTGCATTCGGCGGGCACACAAAGTTCTGTCGAAACGCATCCCCTTCCTCTGCGGACTGTTGGGCCAACAGATGCCGGTGCTTGGCGGCAAGGACATCTGCGGGTTTTGGCGGGCCATGCGTGAGCTTGGCTCGACGGAAGGGATTTTGGGGCGATTGGCCCGGGACTTCAAGACCTCGCTTCTTGGATGTTACCGCAGTTTGCGGTCATTTTGGGAGCGGGAGAATGCCTCCGTCTGAACATAACGGCGAGGCGCGACACCACCCCACAAAACCCTTTATTAGGCGGGGCAGAAGCAGGGGCGTAGAACGCGCCTGCCATGAAAAACTCCGCACCAAAACCCAAGGAAAGCCTCGCGCTGCTACGCTTCGAGGTCATCTGCCACCTCAAAACCCTTCGTCAGGACGGCCTCCCGCTCGCCGAGTGCGTGCGGGTCGCAGCCTCGCGCCCCTGGCCCGGGGAGAACGGGCAATATTTTGCCGCCCGGACCATCGAAACGTGGTGGTATGACTATGCGAGCAAAGGCTACGCAGGCATTGCAGGAAAACCCGCCCGCCAGGATGCAGGGCAAAGCCGGTTTATCGACGAGGAAACGGGCCTCTGGATCATTGAGGCCATCAGCAAGAGTCCCGGCGTGCCGTTTTCGGTGCTTTACCGGCTTTGGGACGAACACGGCCGCGGTCTGCCATCTGAAAGCTCCGTGCGTCGGTTCCTCAAAAACAAAGGCTTCGATCCCCGCAGCCTGAAGGCCGGGCGTTTGGAAAACGGTCCGACCAAAGCCTTCGAAGCGCCCGCGCCCAACGACCTTTGGATGGTGGACTTTGCCAATGGGCCGACCTTGCGCAGCATCGATGACAAAGTGATCTCCACCCAGTTGTGCGTCATCCTCGATGATCACAGCCGCCTGATCCCTTACGGGGCCTATTATCTCACCGGCGACACGGCCTCGTTCCTGGACTGTCTCAAACAAGCCATCCTGCGGCGCGGCCTGCCGCTCAAGCTCTACACCGACCAGGGCAAGCCCTTCGTCAACCACCACGCCCGCATCGTCTGCGCCAACCTCGGCATCCGGCTGCTGCACGCCAAACCCTACCACGCTTGGAGCAAAGGCAAAGTTGAACGCCTCATCCGCACCATCCAGAACGACTTCGAGCTCACCCTGCGCCTCGACGGCGGCCCGGTCCACAGCGTGACCGAACTCAACACCGCCTTCTCCCGCTGGATCGCCGCCACCTACCACCTGCGCGTCCACAGCTCCACCGGCCAGAGCCCACAGGCGAGGTTCACCGGTCATCCTATCCGCCCGATCGAAGAGCCCGACAAAATCGACCCCCTCTTTTACACCCGGAGCGAACGCGTCGTGCGCAAGGACGGCACCGTGACGCTGGGCAAAAAACTCTTCGAGGTCCCGCTCTCCCTGCGTGCCCTTGCCATCGAACTACGCTACGACCCGATCCTCTTTGATCCCGTGGAAGTCTGGCACAAAGGGGCCTGTCACGGCCTGGCCCGGCGTTGCGACCTCCACCTCAACAGCGCACTCAACCACCACCACCGGGGGACCAACTATGCGCGCTGAACCCGCCGCCCGCGCCGCCAAAGCCCCGGCCCTCGACGACCTCCTGCGCGCCTGGGGTCTTCGGCGCACACCCTTTGCCTCGGAAGACAAAACGCCCGAACTCTTTGCCACCGCCACCCATCGCGAAGCCCTCAGCCTGCTGGACACCACGGCCGCCCTGCGCGGCGTCATGATGCTGACGGGCACACCCGGCACCGGCAAAAGCACGCTGATCAAGACCTGGCTGGCCGGGCTGGAACCCAAGCGGTTCCTGCCCCTGCTCATCACCCAGTCCAGCCTGTCGGCCACCGGCGTCCTCGAAGTCCTGCTGGCCAAACTGGGCGAACGCGCCCGGTTCAAACGCTCCACCAACCTCCTGCTCCTGGAAAAACACCTCGCCGATCTCGAAGCCGTCACCCTCGTGCTCGTCCTCGACGACGCCCAGAACTATCCCGGCCCGGCCCTCGAGGAACTGCGCTTGCTGCTCGGTCTTGGTGGCCGTCAACGCAGCGCCTTTGCCCTCGTCCTTCTCGGCGACGACTACCTGCTGGGCAGCCTGCGGTTGAGCGTCCAGCGTGCCCTGTTCTCGCGCATCAGTGCAGCCACTTCCCTGGCTCCGTTGCCCCGCGAAGACATCGCCGCCTACCTCGACTGGCACGTCTCCCGCGCCGGACTTGACCGCGACATCTTCGCCCCCGCCGCCGTCGATCTGCTGGCTGAAGCCAGCGAAGGCAACCCCCGAACCTTAGGCCTTCTGGCCCAAGCCGCCTGGCTTTGCGCCGCCCGCCAAAACACGCTCACCATCGAAGCCGACCACATCCACACCGCCCTGCGCCAGGTCCCCGCCGCCAACGCGAAAATCACCCAACCTTAAATCCCAAGCGGGCTCCGCCCGAGGCCTGTCGGCCTCCCGCCGAGCCCGCCTCTTTGCCCTCAACTCCCGCCTACAAATCGAAAAACTCCGTCCCTATCGCGAAAAAACACCCCTCATTCCCACACTTTATCTCGCCAAAATCCCCCGCAATTATCGCGACAGGCAACAGGATACGTTCGACCAGCTCTGTTTCGGGTCGCCGAGGATACCCTGGCCCTTGGGCTGGAATTTCTACCGGGCGTTGTAGAGTCAGCGCATGGCACGACCGACAGGGGAGCGCCGCGCCTGCGACGATGTTATCCTGCAACGACAATCGCGCCAGAGAACTCAAAATGCCCTGTTTGGACCAGAAAAGTTTCCTCATCCCGACAGATGTTCCATTGCGCGAGCGACCATCTGAATTCGGGCGGACAATGGGCGGACAAATTCAAACCCTTTCCCGTTCTTTCCATCTGTTTCCTGTGAGAACGCTCAATTTCAAAGAAAAACCCGCAGAGCCTTTATTTATCGGGCTCTGCGGGTTTTTAAAAGAGGTGGCTGGAGAGGGAATCGAACCCCCGACACGAGGATTTTCAGTCCTCTGCTCTACCAACTGAGCTACCCAGCCTTGGGAAGGGAGGAATCTAGGGAGTAGCGCGTAAGTTGACAAGCGGAACATTGCGAAAATCTTACAAATCTCGAAACGGCATTGCGGCTCGACATTGTTTGCCGGAATTGTCTTGGTTGCAGGGCAGCATGGATAGCAGCGGCGTCATTATCATCATCGCCCTGGCAGTGGTTTTCCTGGCGATCCTGGGCATCGGGATATGGAGGGAGAAAAAGCGCCAGGAAGCGTTTCAGGCCCTGGCCGACGAAATGGGTCTTACATATGCTCCAGGTCGCAACTATAGCCTGCCGGAGCGGTATTTCTTTTTGAACCAGCTCGACAAGGGCGATAACCGCTATGTCCAGCATGTTTTCCGCGGAACCTACGATGGATTGCCGGTGATGTTTTTTGAGTATCACTACGAGACCAGCTCCACGACTTCGAAGGGCGGTCGGACCGTGCATCACTATTATTTGAGCGTGTTTTTGACCAAGGTGCCGGGTCCGGCGCCCGAATTGACCATTCGACCCGAGGGTTTTTTTTCCAAGGTGGCTCAGGCTCTGGGCTACGATGACATCGATTTCGAATCAGCGGAGTTTTCCCGCAAGTATTGTGTCCGCTCGAAAGACAAGAAATTTGCCTACGATATCTGTCATCCCGCCGCCATCGAGTTTCTGCTGAGTCACCCGTATGCGGACATCGAAATCGAAGGAAACGAGATGGCGATAGTCCAGGAATCCGGGCTGGATAAGCTTGAGATCCCCGCCAATCTCATCCTGCTGACGCGTTTCCGGCGTCTCTGGCCTGACTACCTGGAAGGAATCTCCGCATGAACGCAATGCCCTTATGGACCCTGCTGGCGATCACCGGACTCGCCGCCATCTACGTGCTGGTGCAGTACAACGGACTGATCACCCTGCGAAACCATATCGCGGAGTCGTGGAGCGATATCGATACGGAGCTCAAGAGACGCCACGACCTGATTCCCAATCTGGTGCAGGTTGTGCGCGGCTATGCGCAGCACGAGCGCGAGGTGCTCGATCGCATCGTCCAGATCCGGTCGGAGTGCATGACGCCGCACGAGCCGGGGCAAACCGGAGATGAATCACGGCTGTCCTCGGCGCTCGGTCGCCTGATCGTGCTGGCGGAGTCGTATCCTGCGCTGAAGGCAGACGAGGCTTTCCTCCGGCTCCAGAAAGAACTGGCGACTACGGAAAACCGCATCCAGGCGGCACGGCGATTTTATAACGGAAACATCCGGGATTACCGGAACAAGATAGAATCCTTTCCGGGCAGCCTGATCGCAGCAGCGTTTGGATTCCGGCCTATCGAGTATCTGGCGTTTGACTCGTCGATCTCGAGGCCGGTCGATGTCCGCCTGCCATAGCAACTCCAAGGGAGCTGCCATGGCGAACGGGAAAGATATGTCGGGGGGAGGAAGTCGAGCTAGCGCTTCTTTCCGCGCACCGGGGCCTTGGCCTTCTTGCGGGCTGGGGCCGGAGCCGCCTTGCGACGGGCAACGGGCTTCGCCTTGGCTTTAGGCAGGGCCTTCGCTGGCTTGCGGACGGGAGCGGTCTTGGCTTTTCCCTTGGCGGGCGCCTTGACGGCGGGGCGCAGGGGCTTCCGCAGTGCCGGCTTGGCCGCTGTCTTGGCGACAGGACGGGTCGGTCGGGCGGGAGCGGGTCGCTTGGCACCCTTGGCTGCGGCTTTGCCGGAGCGCTTGGGCGCTTCCTGCTCAGCTTTGTGCCGGGCGCGCCAGGCTGCTACCTGCAGGCGCACGCGTTCGCGTTGGGCTTCGATGTCTCGATGATACCACTCACTTTTTCTAGCGGCCTCCGCCTTGCGAAAGGTGGGGCTGGAGCGGTACTTTTCGGCGTACTTTTTACGGTAGTACGCTTTGCCGTATTCTTTGTCGGCGTATGGCATGATAGGGACGGATACCGCAAGGCATCGTAACGCCGCATCCGGTTTCGTCAATTCAGTTCTGCGACAAGACCTTCTGAAACTTACTTTAGAATGAGCGTAAATGCATTTCTTAAATAAGATTGAGACTCAATAAATGAGGGGTGCCCGCTTTCCTGATCCGATGGGGGTAGGGGAAAACGGGCGGTTCCACGAGGGGCTGCACTGCGCGCGAGCGACCGGAGGCTGAGTCAGGCAATACAGGATAAACCCGCCGGCTGAAGTCAATAAACGCCCCGGCGACCGGCAAAATTGCTGGGTTCCTGCGGCAGTGGCAGGAAATACCGGGGCGTTGTGGAGCGACCTTAGGCGGAGCGGCGGATGCGGTCCTTGCGCTCGTCCCGCTTTTCCTCCAGGCGGGCGAGTTCCGAGGCGAGCTGGCGGCGCAGTTCATCCTGGGCGAGGGAATCCCCGGCGGACTTTGCGATTTCACCCTCCAGAAAAACTTTCTTTTCCGCGATCTTGGCGTTGATTTCCGAGTCCACCTCGGCGATCTGCCGTTTTTGATCGTCGGTGAGTTTCTGAATCGGGGCTTCCTTTTCCAGGCGGCTCATGGCGAGTTCGTAGGCGGATTTCATGGCAGGACCATATCGCAGGGAGGGGAATTCGCCAAGAGCCGGGCGTTTGCGGATTTCGAACACGCCCTTGCCTCCGCGCGGAAGCACTTTTACTGTATCGCGCCATGCCCAACATCCGACTCCTGAGCACAGACTTTGACGGCACCCTGATCGGGTTTGATTCCGACGGGCGCTGCTCGCCCGACTTTGGCCGGGCCATCACGGAGCATCGGGCTCTTGGCGGCCAGTGGGCCATCAATACCGGGCGCAGCCTGGAGCACGCGGTCCAGGGGCTGAAGAGGTTCGCCCCGCCGGTCCAGCCCGATTTTCTCCTCACCTGCGAGCGCGAGGTCTTCCGGCGGACGGAGGATGGACAATGGGAGGCGCACGGGCATTGGAACGAAACCTGCCGCCAGAGGCATGAGGAGCTTTATGCCCTGACGGAGGAACTTTATTTTCTCATCGCCGACCGCGCGGAGAAGCGGGGCGGCATCGAGATGATCTGGGAAGAGGGAAGACTGGTTGGTTTCGTGACCCGCACCGAGGAGCTAATGGAGGCCTTCCTCAAGGAAGTCGATTTGATATCGGCGGATTTTGTTGATTTTTCCTATCAGCGCAACACGGTTTACCTGCGCTTCTGCCACCGCGATTACCATAAGGGTTCCGCCCTAGGAGAGCTGTGCCGACTGGAGGGTGTGGAGGCAATAAATGTGCTGGCGGCAGGAGACCATTACAATGATATCTCCATGCTCGATGGCCGCCATGCCTCCCACACGGCCTGTCCGGCCAATGCCATCGAGGCGGTGAAGCACAGGGTGCGGCTCTCCGGCGGTTTCGTGGCGGTGCGCAACTACGCCGACGGAGTGGCGGATGCGCTGGCCTATTATGAAAAGAAAGAGGCGGCAGGCTTTCGCGCCGCCGCCTCGGTTGGGATCTGAATTTGAGACCTGGACCCGGACTAGGCCTTCAGGCGATAGCGTCCCGCGGAGAGCTTCTGGATCGTGCCGAGCTTGCGACCGGTGCTGCTGAACCAGACGTGAACATTCTGGGCCTTGACGCCGAGCTTCTCGGAAAGTTCCTTCACGCTGATGCCTTTGTCGCCGGAAGCCTTCAGGGCGGCGAGGATGGCCTCCTTGAGAGCGCCGCGACGGCCGGAAGACTTGCTGCCCGAGGCTTTAGCGGTCTTGGCGCCGCGGCCGCGGGTCGCCTTGGCCGACACAGCTCCGCCAGCGTAGAGCGCTTCGATCTGGGTTTCGATTTTTGTGATTTCACCGAGCAGGGACTCCCGCTGCTCCGTCAGCTTCAAGATGGTCTTAAGAACCGAAGTGCTGAGTTGAGATATTGCCATAAGGGGAAAGTGCCTTAATTAGCTGGTTTGTCCAGTGCAAGAAAAATAACTAGTCCAAAATGGAAAACATCCAAATAGCCGCATGGAATGAGAACTCGAGCGCCTTCCGGGAAGCGGGCGGAGACATGGATGTCTGGAAAATTTTTCCTAATCTTCGGAATAAATCTGATCTTCCGGAAGCGGAGTTGCTGCGCTGCGAGGCTATTAACAACCCGTTAGCGAGGCAGCATGAACTCAGTTCCCGCATCGGCGTGCGTCGCATTCTAGGCCGGTATACGGGTGTTTTACCCTCTGTTCTAACTTTTGAACGAGAGGGACGGGGGAAGCCGTTTCTCGCTGGCGGGCCGCAATTCAACCTATCGCATACGAAGGATCAGATACTCTTAGGGGTGGGGCGTGAACCGGTTGGGCTCGATGTGGAATCCATCGATAGAAAAGTGAAAGCAGAGGAGCTTGCCTCCAAGTTTTTCCATGAGGAAGAGCGGGCGGCGGTGCTTGGCGACCGTCACGGAGATGAGCACCGGGCATTCCTAAAATATTGGGTGTGCAAGGAGGCGACGGTCAAACTTTCCGGCGACGGGATTTACCATGGACTGAGAGACGCGCGAATCCTATGGAAAGACGGGCGGATATCGGGAAGCTATCGCGGTAGGGCGGTGTATCTATCGATATTCTCGCCCGGTTCGGGTTTCCTGGCCGCCGTGGCGTCCTGGACTCCCTTGCGGGCGCTGAGATTCTTTTCCCTTGGCGACGGGGATTAGTGTCCTCGAACCAAATGCAGGCCAAAGCTGATCCACAACGGAATGGCCAGCAGACCGACCAGCGACGTGCCAAGCACCACCTGCAATGCCGTGGGCACGTCTCCATCGTGAACTTTCGTGACTACGATGGGAAATATGGCGGCGGGCATGGCGGCCTGAATCACCAGGATGACCTTCAGGTCTTTGTCAAAGGGCCCCAGCGCGGCGATCACCATGATGAGGAGCGGCAGCGTGACGACGCGCGCCAGCGTGGCCAGGAGGATCGTGCGGGACCCGCGCCGGAGAGCGGGAAAGTTAATGTGATCGGCGATGAGCGCTCCGCTCATGAGCAGGCCCAGCGGGACGGCGCAGACTCCGAGCAGATGAAAGGTGGAGTCAACGGCTGCCGGGATCCAGTGATCGGCCCCGAGGGCGTTCAGGATCATCGCGGAGGGGATGGTGATGACCTGCGGGTTGAGGGCTTGCCGCCAGTCCCGCTTTTCCGCGCCTTGCGTAAGCTGCCAGAGCGCGATGCTCCAGAAGGAAAGTTCGACGCCGAGCACGAGCGCGAACAATACGCCCAGGGTTTCCTTGCCGAACAGTGCGAGGCAAAGGGGCAGCGGGATGTAAGCGTAGTTTTGCACCGAGGTGGTGAAGACAAAGGTCCTCCGCACCATCGGGTTGGATTTTGGCAGCAGGCTGGCGAAGACGCGGGCCACGAGGATGCCTAATGCCACGGTGCCGACACCGGCCAGAGGCGGGATGAGCCAGTTGGCCGGGGATCGCAGGGCTTCGTTGCCGATGATCGAGTCGAGCGCCAGGCAAGGGGCCAGCACGGTGACGGTGGTGCGGATCAAGGAACGGTCGGCCTCGGCGGAGAGGATGCCGAGTTTGCGCACGGCATAGCCGACAACCATGACGACAAACACCGGCGCCACGATTTGCAGCAGGGAAACGAATTGCGTTCCCATGCCTAATCTTAGCGAAAGACGATGTTGCAGATGATCACTGCGGCGATCACCCCGGCCAGGTCGGCTGTGAGGCCTGCCGCGACGGCATGGCGCGTGCGGCGGATGGCCACCGATCCAAAATACACCGCCAGCACATAGAACGTCGTTTCTGTGCTTCCCATGATCGTGCCGCCCATGCGCGCGATCATGCTGTCGGGGCCGTACTGCTTGATCAACTCGGCAAACAAAGCCGTCGTGCCGCTGCCGCTGAGCGGACGCATGAAGATCATCGGGAGCAGCTCGGAGGGGAGGCCAAGCGGAGTTAAAAGCAGGGCGAGCGGGCGCGAGAGCAGATCGATCCCTCCGGCGGCGCGGAACATGCCGACGGCGACAAGAATCGCCACCAGATAGGGAATGATGCGAATCGCCACCTGAAAGCCCTCCTTGGCGCCCTCGACAAACTCCTCGTACACCGGCACCCGCCGCCCGGCGGCATAAAGAGGGAAGACAACCACGATCAGTGGGATGGCGAGCAGCGAGATGGTGGCGATGCCGCGCTCATACCAGGGCTTGGACAGCCATGCTTCGCCCATGGAATACGCGCCCGTGAACGAAAGGACGCCGCGGACACGATTGACGAAAAACTGAAAGTGCTCCGGGAAAAACGCCATGAGGACGAAAACGGCCGCAAACAAACATGCCACCACCGCGAGGAGGCCTTGCGCCCAGCCTTGCAGCGGCGTCGTGGGGTTCGGCAGGGTGGAGCCGGTTTCGTCCGGACCAGCCTCCAAACCGTCGGGGGATGGCGCGGGGGCGGATGCCCGGGGCAGGGCAAACATGGGAAGCTTTTCGAAAAACTTCACGACGATGATGGCCACGGCGGTGGAGCAGAGCGTCGCGATGAAGGATGTGCCGATGATCGCCGTGGGCTCGCGGGACCCGGCTGCGGCGAGCAGCGCCACCGTGGTCGCCGGGACGAGCTGGATCGAGCTCGTATTGACCGCGAGAAAAGTACACATCGCATTGGTCGCGGTGCCGGGCCGGGGATTGAGTTTCTCCAGGTCCTGCATGGCGCGAAGGCCGAGGGGAGTGGCGGCATTGCTCAGGCCGAGCATGTTGGCGGCCATGTTCATCACCATTGAGCCCATGGCCGGGTGGTCCTGAGGGACTTCGGGAAACAGGCGGCGCATGATGGGCCGGAGAGCCCGGGCCAGTATGGCCACGAGTCCGGCCTTTTCTGCGATGCGCATCATACCAAGCCAGAAGGCCATGATCCCGGCCAGGGGCAGGGCGAGGTCCATCACCGCCGTTTTGCAGGCGGTAAAGGCGGCATTGGTCACCGCATCGAGTTGGCCGGTGAGCGCTCCCAATGCGACAGCGAGAACGACGAGGCCTAGCCAGATCCAGTTGAGCATGAGAAACGCCCAGCCTCCGCGAAGACAGGGCGTCGGGTCAAAGGATTTTCGCGACGAATCTCAGGCGATCCGCCCCAGGGCGCTAAATGCCAAGGCTGGCCAGCGTGCGCCTGTCGAGGCGACCGGTGACCGGCAGGCCGTAGTCGACCTGATAGTGCTGGATCGCCTTGCTGGTTTGCGGACCAAACTCCCCATCGACCGTCCCGCGGTAATACCCCAGGCGGTAGAGCCGGGATTGTGCGGCCACGAGGGCATTGGGCCCGTAATAGCTCGGGGCTGGCGTGACTACGACCGGAGCCGGCTGATAGATGACCGGCGCGGGCTGGTAGTAAACCCGGCGGTAGACCGGTGTGATCGGTACTCCGACCGTGAAGCCAAACGAAGCGGAGGAGCTTCCCCACCTCGGACCACAATTCGGCGGCGGACAATAGCCCGGCCCCCATCCACCTCCTGCCATTGATGTTCCGGCGGAAATTGCCAAACCGACCAATGCCACTGCGAGGAGTGAACGTGTTTTCATGGATGTTGCAGGATCGAACGTACGACGAGCCCGCCTGAAATCAAGGGCGGCCTGCGAATTTCCCAGGCCGGGATTTTTACGACTGGCCGAAAGCCGGGAGAAGCGGGCGGGCGTACTTCAGGAACGTAAATGGCCACGGGATCGAGAGCACGATGAGCACGGCCGCGATGGTGTAGGCGATCGCCGAGTTCAGGAAGCGAGCACGGTCGCTCGCTGCTCGCTTGGCCCGGGAATAGCCGACCTGCGCGATGATGGCGGCCAGCAGCATGGCGGTCGGGTGCTCCACCGCAAAAAATCGGAGATAGGGGTCCTTCATGGCCGCGCCAAAGTTGGCCATCGCCGCCTTGGTCACGGGGCTGGTCGCATACAGGACGATGCCGAGGAGCACCTGGAGATTGAGGAAGCTGGTGAAGACGAGGCCGCACATGCGGTCGGATTTCGTCCACTCGCTGTTGCCCCTCACCCCGCTCCACAGCCTGAGCAGCGCCCAGGCACAGGTGAGGAGGACGACCCAGCGGAGAATGTTGTGCGTATCTTTGAGCAAAATGTCGGGAGTCATAACGGCGATGGCCTGTGATATACGTACCGGGAGCTATTCCGCGCCATCATTTTCGATCACGGGTCCTGTCGACTCTTCCTTTTTTGGCAGCTTGCGCGGCTTGCAAAGCACCTTGGATGTATTGGCCGCTCTCGCGCATTTGCGGCAGTAGAAATGCGGCTCCAGCACAAGCTCCGCGAGCTTTTCCGGGTGTCGCTCGATGTCGTGCTTGGACCAGTCACAGAGGGTTTTGCTCATGGGTCTGCCTTTACACTGGCACGGCTCGTCCCTTGCGCAAGCGCGCTTGTTGCCCTAGCTTCGATTACCGAGGTAACACACGCCATGAGTACGGAAACCATCTCAAAGTCGGAGGCGACTGCGGTCGCCAATAACCTGAAAACCCTCCTCGCGGACAGCTACGCGCTGATGGGGCAAACTCACGTCGCTCACTGGAATGTCGAGGGCCCGGCCTTCTTCCAGTTGCACACGGCTTTTCAGACCCAGTATGAAGAGCTCTTCGAGGCGGTGGACGAGATCGCCGAACGCCTGCGCGCGCTCGACGTGCTGGCTCCCGGCGGGCTGCGCACGCTTGCCAGCCTGTCCAGTGTCTCCGAGATCGGCATCGAGCAGATCCCGGCCAAGGACTACGTCGCTCATCTCATCGAGTCGCACGAACTCGTCGTGGCCGCGGCCAAGGCGGTGCGCGACAGCGCTGGCGCTGTGGAGGACCTGGAGACCCAGGATCTGGCCATCGGTCGCATCCAGACTCATGAGAAGACTCTCTGGATGCTCAAGAGCTTCCTGAAGAATCTGTAATCACCAGATATTCCAATCACCACAGGCTGCGCGACCGAGAGTTGCGCAGCCTGTTTTTTTTGCCCCGGGGCTGAGCGGCGAAAACTTCCGCCGAGTGCCTTGTCGCAGATCGGCATGACGAATCGATTGCCCGAGGCATGTCGTTTCCGCTCCCTTCTGGGAAATCGTCTGAACTCCAGAGCAGATCTTTTAGCCAGCTCTAGCGGGCTGGCGGGGTTGCCGACGCATGATCGGCAAAAAGGTCGAGCTGCTGGGGGCGGGAGAGGGGAGTAGGTTTCGCGGGTTTGCTTTTGGGTTCCGGTGGTTTCTCCTTGAGCGCGGCAAAACTTTGCCGGGTCAGGTGAGCCAGGTTCTGGAGCACCGAGCGAACTCCTTTGCTCGATGGGCGCGCAGGTTTTTCGTCGATATTCACGGGTAAAAAAGCCGGATGACGCGAGGACCTCGAGTTGCCCTTGGCCATCGCACAACTGGCGCGGGAGGCCTCGGATTGAGCCGGGTCGGCGAGGATGGAGATGCTGGTCGCTACCACAGAAAGCGTTTATCGTGTAAAATCACGATACTGGCAAGAGAATTGTTTCTCTCGGGGGCGATTGAGACGTTATCTTGAGCGAGGCTCTTGCCTAGGGGGGCGGGAAGACGTTAGGCTGGCCGGATCATGTCTTTCCAAGATTTGGGACTCTCCGATGCTGTTGTCCACGGCGTACAGCGCATGGGATATGTCGACCCATCACCCATTCAGCTCCAAGCCATTCCCGTTATTCTCTCTGGAAAGGACCTGATCGCTTCCGCACAAACCGGCACCGGCAAGACCGCCGCCTTTGGCCTGCCGATCCTCTCCAAGCTGGATTCTCCGCAGGAGTTTCCCCGCTGTCTCATTCTCGAGCCGACTCGTGAGCTCGCCATGCAGGTCGAGACGGCTTTCCGCGATTTCTCCCGTTTCATGCACCTTGAGATCGCGCTGCTTTTTGGCGGCGTGGGCTATGGGAAGCAGAAGGATACGCTCCTGAAGGGCTGCGATGTCGTCGCCGCCACACCGGGCCGCCTGCTCGACCATATCGAGCAAAAGACCATCAATCTTTCCAAGCTCGAAATCCTCGTTCTCGACGAGGTCGACCGCATGCTCGACATGGGCTTCCTGCCTGATGTGCGCCGCATCGTGGAAAAGTGCCCGAAGGAACGCCAGACGCTGCTCTTCTCGGCCACCGTGCCGGAGGAAATCGGTCGTCTGGCCTCGTGGTGCCTCCGCGATCCGGAGAAGATCGAGATCGGCGCCCGCCGCTCGCCCGCCGAGACGGTGAGCCATGCCCTCTATCCTGTCGCCGCCACGCAGAAATTTGACCTGCTCCTCGCTCTGCTGGAACGCACGGACTTTGAAAGCGTCCTGATCTTCAGCCGCACGAAAGAAGGGGCGGATCGCATCGCCCGCAAGCTGAAGACGGAGAAGCATTCCGTGGCCGTTCTTCACTCCAATCGCACCCAGCAGGAGCGCATCGACGCCCTGGAGGGGTTCAAGGCTGGCCGCTACTCGGTCATGGTAGCCACCGACATCGCGGCGCGAGGCATCGATATCGCGGGCGTTTCGCACGTCATCAACTACGACGTGCCGCAGCATCCCGAGGACTACGTGCACCGCATCGGCCGCACCGGCCGCGCCCAGAGCATTGGTGACGCGTTTACCATCATGACGGCGGAGGAGCTGCCCCACGTGAAGGACATCGAGCGCTTCATCGACCAGAAGATCCAGCGCCAGAAACTGGAAAACTTCGATTACGTCTTCTCGGCCATCTTCAACGAAGATTCCGTGGCCGCCGCCCTCAAGGGAGCCAAGGGAGTTCGCACGCACAAGGGCATGCGCTTCGGCGCCTCCCGCAAGCGTCGCTAAACAGCGGCCCGGCGCGGATACGGGGAGGAAAAATGAAATCCCGCGCTTGAAATCCGCCAGGGGTCTGCTTTAATCACCCTCCCTTTCGCGCGATTAGCTCAGTGGTAGAGCGCCTGCTTCACACGCAGGAAGTCGCAGGTTCGAACCCTGTATCGCGCACCAGTTTTATAGACTCTCTTTTCGCCCGCAAAGCCTGATAAACACAAGCTCTGCGGGCTTTTTGTTGTCAGAATGCCGGGTATGGAAAATGATGGAAAAAGCTGGTTCCGCTGTTACCCATTGTTACCCAAAACGGCCCAATCCAGCGACTTTTTGAAGGGGTTTCCTCTCGCTTTGAGGGCGGGTAGAAAACGGCTCCCCGGAAGATTCGAGGGTTACGCCTTTTTCTTGGCGCGGGTTTTCCGAGCGGTTTTCGCCGATTTGGGCTTTTGGGGCTTCCGCCCGAGGGATTCCTTCAGGCGATACATACGAGCGCCATTTCCTTTCTGACGCTACGAGCGCCTGCACAAATACCACAATAATTGTGATATTTGTGTTGATTGGAAGGCTAGCATGATAGAGTGTTTTTTATCGTGAAACGCTCTTCCAAGGAGTCTCAAGCCCGGCTTTTTGCCATCGCAGAAGGCCAAGGAGGATTTTTTACGGCAAAGCAGGCAGAGGAAGCAGGCTTTGACCGCGCCCATCACGATTACCATGTCCGCGTCGGAAACTGGCAGCGCGAGCATCGCGGCATTTACCGCCTCGCACAATTCCCGATGCCGGACCGCGGCGACCTCATTCTCTGGTCGCTTTGGTCGCGCAATCGCGCAGATGACGCCCAAGGGGTTTATTCGCACCAAACGGCTCTGAGCATTTACGATCTTTCCGACCTCATGCCGTCCAAGCTGCACATGACCGTGCCGCGCCATTTTCGTCGTAGCGCGGAGATACCTTCCATTCTGGCGCTGCACTATGGCGATCTTTCCCGCGATGAAGTGGAGGAACGGGAGGGCTATCGCGTCACCCGCCCGATTCGCGCCATTGTCGATGTCGGCCAGGACGTTTCCACAGACCTTCTTTCCCAAGCCTTTTCCGAGGCCAAGGCGCGGGGTCTCATCACGGAAACGGATGTCGAACACTACCGCGACAGGCTGCCGAATTTTCTTCGCTCCAATCGCAAGCGTCTCAAGGCGGCATGAACGAAAAGCCCCGCCAATACGCTACCGCTGCCGCCTTTCGCGTGGCACTGGAAACCCGGCTTAAGGCGATCTCGACCGCCGAAGGAGCCGATTTGCAGCGTTTGCGGCGGCAGGTTTCCTTTGACCGGCTGCTGGCCCGGTTTTTCGCCGAACGCAACGCGCCATGGCTCTTGAAGGGCGGCTACGCGATGGAGTTGCGCATGCGGGCAGCCCGCACAACCAAAGACATCGACATTTCCTTGCCCGCTGGGGCGGTGGCAGAATTTGGCGGCGAGGTTCTGAAACGATTGCAGGACAGCGCACGGGCTGACTTGGCAGACTTTTTTGAGTTTGCGATTGCCGCTCCGCAGATGGATTTGAAGGCCGCTCCGCAAGGTGGCGCTCGGTATCCGGTCGTGGCGTCCCTTGCGGGCCGGATGTTCACTAAATTCCATCTCGATGTCGGAATGGGCGATGCCGTCATTCCGCCAACGGAATTGATCGAAGGTCGCGACTGGCTCGGGTTTGCCGGTATCGCCTCCCCGAAATTCTTGGCGATTTCCAAGGAACAGCAATTCGCGGAAAAGCTACACGCCTACACGCTCCCACGTCCCGAGTCCCCCAATAGCCGGGTGAAGGATTTGGTGGATATGGTTCTTCTGGCTCGAATGGGAACGATGGATAAGACCGTGCTCAAACAAGCGATTGAAACGACGTTTGGCGTTCGCGGGACGCACTCACTGCCAGATTCGTTGCCGGAGCCGCCCGATTTTTGGAGCGCGCCATTTCTCGCGTTGACGAAAGAATGTCATATCGACGTTACTCTCGATGATGCCCTGAAAGCCATCAGTGCCTACGTCATTTCTGACGCTGAGAACCATCGGCTCTAAAAGAGTCCCTTCTTTAAGCGGTTCGCTATCCCCGGCGAGACCGCTTTTGCCGCACGGCTTCCTCGCCAAGAAGGGCCTCGACGCTGCACCCCAAGGCGCAGGCGATTTTATAGACGGTAGCCAGCGTGACCCCTTCACCCGAGGTTTCCAGCTTGTGGGCAAGGGATTTTGACACGCCGAGTTTCAGCGCAAATTGTGCATAACTCAGTTCCCCGCGCCGCCTCCGCAAGTTTTCAGATAACGATTTGGCGATGGGATTGGACACGGCCAATCCATACCGGGAATGCCGTCCATATTTATGGACGATTTCTATTGCTCACAGAGCCGATTTATCTACTCTGGCGCAGGAGAACTCCCAATGGGCACCAATCTGTTACTTCCGATCGACCGGCTCGCCAAACCGTCGCCGCCTTCGGAACTGGCCGCCCTCGTCAGACGGATTCTCGCGGAAAATGCCGGTAAGTTGGAACAGGCGATAACAGCCAGGGCATTGACCGTTTCCGTTCCCTCCGAAGACCATGCGATAGAAATTTGGGACAGCGACGCAGGGCGTATCAGGTTCGTGATCGGGGGCCTTGCACGGATTACTGAGATCGTGCCTTTCGTAATCGACTGGAAGGAAAGGATGCTTGATCTGCGGCTTTCAGAAATGGAAACCGATGAATCCAGCGAGGAGATTTCCCCCGAGCCAGTTTCCGCGCCGTCAAAAAAACTCCGTATCATTTGCGCAGAAGACAGCCTGGATGACCAAGAAAGGTTATCTGAATTGCTCTCCGGTAGAGGGCATTCCGTGACGTGCTGCGACAATGGGCAGGCAGCCTTGCAGGAGATTACAAGAGCTTCGTATGACGTGCTCGTCACAGACAATGACATGCCCCGCATGGGGGGCTTGGAGTTGATTCGTGCGCTCCAAAATACCCGTTCCATTCCGAAAATCATTGTCAGTTCCGCGTTCATGGAGCCTGAAAGGGAAGAGCAATATCGAAATTTGGGCGTCAGCCTTTTTCTTCCAAAGCCATCACCTTCTGAAAAAATCGTGAAAGCTGTCGAGGGTGATTGAGCAGCGGGCAGCGCGGCTCGCTTCCACAAATCCACACGGTGCAAGGTAGGCTCCCCATATAGGGAATCCTCGTTTCCCCCCGAAAAGAGGCGGCAAAATTGCCCCGGACTCGGGGCTAGGGCCGCGAATTTCCGTGCGAATGTCGCGGCATGAAAGCACATGCCACCCTCGACAATGACATCCGCCACTCCGACCGCCGCCATCCGGTCGATTTTCTCGAACCCCTTCCGACTCCAGAAGACCAGCTCCAACGCATTTGTGAAGTTCTGAGCCGCACATTCGGTTGGGTTGCCGAAGCTACCACGGTTGAGCAAAAGGGACTCCGGGCTTCCGTGGTCCTGTATTGCGTCCGGGCCGATCTTCTCGGCGCGGCCACCCTTGAACAACTCGGCGCAACTATCGGCGCCCCGCAAGCCGTCGTGGACGAACTGGTATCCGACTTCTGCCACAGCATTGGCTGGTAACATGAGCGCCACGACTCAGCAGACCGCCGACCAAGTGCGCGGCATTCCCCTGCGGGAATTGCTCCGCTGGCACGGCTTCAAAATCCGGCAGGAAGGCGTCAGCTTCCGCGCCCGGAGCGACCGTCACAATATCGTTGTCACCGGCAACAAGTGGTTCGACAACAAAATCGGCACGGGCGGCGCAGGCGCGATTGACCTGCAAATGCACCTTTGCGGCGGGGATTTTCAAACCACCTGCCACGTTTTGGCCGAAGGCTTCCGCCCGACCGGGGCGGGATTGGTTTTCCCTCCAAACAGGAATCCAGCCAGCAGGCGCAGGCCGTTTGAAGAACTGGCCGCCCAATACGCTGTTCCAAGCCCTGGAAACTGGCCGATAGCCCGCGACTACCTTGTCGAAACCCGGAAAATCGAACCGGCCATCGTGGACGAATTGCACGGACGCGGTTCGATCTACGCCAACAATCACCTTCCAAATCCGGGCATTGTCTTTCTTCACCGCACCCCGCACGGCAAGGTAGAGGGGGCGACGTTGCGGGATACCCGGCACGAATCCAGCTTCCGGCCCTGCCTTGGCAACAAGCTCACGGCATGGTTCGCCTTGGGCGACCTTGCCAACGCGGAGACGGTCGTTGCCGTTGAATCCCCGATTGAAGCCCTGAGTTATCATACGCTGTTTGCGAGCAGGCATGACCGGCTCGCCGTCGTCAGTTGTGCCGGTTCCTTCGTATCAGATGAGTTGATGGCGCACACATGCGAGCGCCGCCAAAACTTCATTGTCGCGTTGAATAACGACGACGCCGGCGAACTCGGTTGGCAAAGGGCATGGGACAGCACGGTTGACTGGTCCGGCTTCAAAATTTCGTCCGAATGTCCCCGGGGTAACGACTGGAATGCCGATCTTGTCGCCTCTGTCCGCGCCGCGCGCGTCACCCCCACGCAACAGCGGCCTTGCCTCCATCTGTAACCCCCTGCCACCGGAACAACCCCAAAAAACATCATGGAACTCACCGCCACCTATTCCCCCGAAGATAATAAGCTGCGCCTGTATTCCAGCGCCCGGCTCGATTCTGAGACCTATTCCCGGCTGAAAGCCGCTGGCTTTTCATGGGCACCCCGGCAGCAGCTTTTTGTCGCGCCCATGTGGACGCCGCAGCGGGCCGACTTGCTCATGGAGCTTTGCGGCGATCTCGCCGACGAGGACAAATCCCTTTCCCAACGTGCCAAGGAACGGGCCGAACGGTTTGACACTTACAGCGAGAACCGGGCCAAGGACGCCGAGCAAGCCCGTAAAAGCGTGGATGCCATCGTGGAACACATCCCCTTTGGCCAGCCTATCCTCATCGGCCACCACAGCGAGAAGCGCGCCCGGAGAGACGCCGAGCGCATCGGCGACGGAATGCGCAAGAGCATCAAAATGTGGGATACGTCGAAATACTGGACGCAGCGCGCCGAGGCCGCGATTCAGGATGCAAAATACAAGGAGCGCCCCGACGTTCGCGCCCGCCGGATCAAGAAGCTCGAAGCCGAGCAGCGCAAGAAGCAACGCACGAAAACCGAATCCGAACGGTTCATAAAGGCATGGAGCAAGCCGGGTTTGACCATGCAGGAGGCGGCCAATATCGCCAATTACGACCACCGGTATTTCTCCGGCCCCACGGAGGCCAGACCGGGAGGAATTAGCCTTTGGGACGCCACGCAAGGCCGCTACGAGCCGCAGCCGAAGGTTGAAGACATCACGGCGAGGGCCATTCAGAGCCATGAAAAAACCGTCGCGTGGGCCGACCGCTGGCTGGAGCATTACGGCAATCGGCTTGCCTACGAGCGGGCCATGCTCACGGCGGATGGCGGCATCGTGGCCGACAAAAATGCGCCGGAAATTGGCGGGGCCTGCAAGTGTTGGGCATCGCCTCGCGGTGGTTGGTCAACCATTCAGAAGGTCAACAAGGTTTCCGTGACCGTGCTGGATAATTGGGGCAACGGCGGGGATGACTTCACCCGCACCATTCCCTTTCACAAGCTTACCGCTGTAATGAGCCGGGCCGAGGTGGAAGCCGCCCGCGAAGCCGGTTTGATCTTGGGAGAACAGCCCATTGGCTTCTATCTCCGGCCCAAGCCGAGCCAGGCCGAGGCCGTCAGCGAACCGGCGAAACCCGTTCAGGAGGAATCGAAGGTTGCCCAGTCGCCGACCATCCCGAGCGGGATTCAGACCCCACGCGGCCCTCTCCCTCAAAGCCAGCAGGAGCTTTTAAAGCCACGGCCTGGGCAATCGCAGAAACGCGGAATCGGCCTGTGAACGCCTTCCGTTCCCACATGGCGCACCCGCGCTTTTGTTCCGCTCGTTGGCCGGAGCCGCTGACGGCACCGGGGGCGGCGCAGGCTTGCCCCTCGTGCCTACCGTCTCCGGCCAACCAGCTTACCTTTCAGGACGACCCGCGCCCTGACCGCCCATTGAAGAAAGGCAACCGCTTCGCTCCCCGCCATTCTTCAATCGGCGGCTGCACCCGAAGCCGACCGGCTGCTTTTCCATCTCGCACCCTGGCGATGGCCGCGCTCATTGGGCACCGCCGCGCCGGTTCGCCGGGGCTTCGACCTCTCGCCCCGCTTCCCTCCACGTCAGCCCCCAATCAGCGCACCTTTGCCGACCTGCCGGGTTGCGCCCGCCCATTCCTTCCGTCCTCGCCTTCCCCCAAGCCCCGGCTCCGGGCGGAACGAATCGGCGGCGTGATCTCTTTCGACCTCTCAAGCGGAGTCCTCGGAAACGAGTTCCGAGACTCCTTGAACTACCTGGTCCGACCATTCGGGTTTCCCACCTTCGCGGTCATTTTCCTCCGTCAAATGACCGTCAGGATAGCACTTTTCCTACGGAAAAGCGCAGAGCGGAAAAAACGCGGTTTTTCCGTCGCCCTTCGCGTGTCAGGCACGCTTCGGGAAGGCCATCGCCTCCGGCTCATTTCCGAAACGAGTTCGGATTTATTTAACCTCATTAAATAATATGAAAACCACCGACAAGCCCGCCGCCGTTCAGCTTCATTTTGAATGCTCCCTTGAAGCGAAACTTCGCTTCAACGCGCTTCACGAAGCCCTCGGGTTCAAAACCAAAGTCCAAACCTTCGAGGCGATTCTTTATTTCGTTTCCACCAAGGACAAGATCGACCCCGCCGCGCTGGAACGCATCGAGGCCGACGTAAAGGAAACGCTTCGCCTGCTCGAATCCTTCACATGAAGAACGGGCAAATCTTCGCGCGAAAATCCACAGCACGCGGGCGGCTGGATCTGGAATATCTCGATGAAACTTCCGGGCGGAAAGTTTCGTTGCGCGAACGTGCCGACATGGAGCAGCAAATCGGCAAAAAGCTGAAAGGCTTCACCGATTACGCATCGAAGGAAACACTCGGACAGGTTCACGCCGGGGGATTTCTTCACGATCACATCCGCGTCAACCGGGACGGCACCTGCACGGCACCAATGCGTCTTTCCAACGCGGAGCGCAAGCGCCGCATCACCGAATCCTGGCAGCTTCATCTTGGAAAATTCCCCTCGCAGGCGAAACGCCCAGTAATCGCACACCGCCTGATTTTTTCGATGTCGAGAGAACAGCACGACGCGCTGGTTTCCGTGGGGCTCAATCCCGATCAGGTGTTGCACTCCACCATGAAGAAGGTCATGCGAAAATTCGCCGAGGCGTTTCACCCCGGCGATTCCATCGGCTACGCCGACGGCCTGCACCACGATACGGACAACCTTCATGTTCACGTCGCGCTTTGCCCACGCACCGCGAAAGGCAGCTACGTCGGATGCAGCACTTCGCGCTTCAATCAATCGAAACACAAGCGGCAGATGGACAGGATTCGCTCATGGTTCGAGCAGGAAAACCAGCGATGGGAAAAAATTCTTCGCTCCCCGCAGGAAATTGAGCAGGCGATTTCACACCGAATGGACTCGGATAAAATCGCGTTCGCTCCGCGTCTCGCTGCCGCGCACTTGAACGCCTTGCGACACGCGCAGACCGCCGAGGCGATCCGTTTGCAGAACTCGTATCAAAGTATCTGCAATCTCGAAACCGCCATTGCCGCCAAGCGGCGGCTTCTCACGGTTCAGCGCAACGCGAATTACGTTTCACGCCTGCTTGGCCGGCGAAAGCCCAAGTTCACCCGCGCGGCGGAAAAACTCGCCGCTGCTGTTGACCGCCGTTCGCTCCGCGAAATGCAGAACCTTCTTTTCAAGATCAAACGCGACTATCGCGCCGCGCATAAACGCTACACGCAAATCCACGGATTCCATTCTTATGGCAATCGCAGCACCATCACACACAGCCATCGGCAGCAGGGCGTTAAACTCTGATTTCGTTCTCTGCGAAAACTTCGCGTTTCGTCCCGCCAACGTGGACGGCTTTTCGCATCAGACATTCGAGGACGGCGCAGCCGTTACCACCGTCAATTTCAAGGGCTACACCCAAACCATTCCCGACCCGGAACGCCGCTTGTTCGACTTCCTGACTTCCAAACTCCACCCCAAGCCCACCGATGAAAACGCTTGATTCCCTTCTTTATGGATTGTGCGCAGCCGGGGCGCTGGCCGGTTATTTTTTCCTCGCGCCGCCGCCCTCGCTTGCCATCATCGCGCTTTGCGCGGTCTTTGCCGCGTGGACGATCTTTGCGGCGGACAATTCCGGCAAGATCGTTCTCCGGCTCGGCGGTTTGTCGTGGACGATGGAAGATTTTGTTCGCGGCTGGCTCATCACCGGGAGGACCGGCAGCGGCAAGACGCAATGCGCGATCAACGCCATCACGTTTCAGATTTTCCAAAACGTGAAAAATTGGGGCGGTGTCTGTCTCGACCAAAAGGGCCTTTATTGGGAAATCCTTGTCCAGATGGCCGCGCACTTTGGGCGTAGCGACGACCTGGTTTTGCTGCAAACCCGGCCACCGGGCGAAGATATGCTTTGGCGTCCCCCGCATACCATCAACATCACCGGGAACCCGGACGTTCCCGCCTCCACGTATGCAAAAGTCATCGTGGATACGGCGGTTTCATTGAGCGGCGGACGTGGCGGGAATCCGTTTTTTCCCACAAAGGCCCAACTCGCCATCCAAACCGCCTTTGAAATTCTCCGGCACATCGAGGCGTATGTCACCATTCCGAATGTTCACCGGATTTTGCTCGTTCCCGAGGATTCCAACGCCGCACTTGAAGAACTGATGAACCGAGGCGATCAACGCTCCCGCGAGCTGGTCACAGCCTTTCGCAGCTATCTTGACCAGCCCGAGGAACAGCTTGGCGGTGTGCAGGGAACCTTGAGCACGTATTTGGAATTTTTCCTAAACCCGGAAATCTCCGAGGTCTTTTGCGCCGACGAACCGACGTTTTCCATTTCCGAGATCGACGCTGGAAAAATCGTCTGCCTCGCCATGCCGCAGAAATTCCAGGCGGAACGTCTCTACATCAATACCATCCTCAAACTCTCCTATTATTTCCATGCCCTGAGCCGGTTCGACCAATCCGCCGAGGAACGGGAGCAAAACAATCTTCTGATTCTTTTCGCCGACGAGGGACAGGAGATCATCACCGGGGCGGAATCCGCCTTTGCGGATCATAGAGCCGCAGGCGTTATCCGCGAGGCCCGCGCAACCATCGTGCTTGCCACGCAAGCCTACACATCCATTCACGGCTCGCTTGATAAACGGTATGCCGACGTTCTCTTGCTGAATCTCAGTAACGAGTTGATTTTTACCGTGGCGAATCATGATTCGGCCGTCATCGCTTCCAAAAATATCGGCGAGCGGGAAGTCGTGGAAAAATCGTGGGGCTGGTCAGCCGGGAAACGTTCCTACAACTACCAGCGAAAAATCAAACCGTTCTTCGAGCCATACCGCCTGCGCAAGCTGCCGAAGTTCACCGCCATCATCCGGCATTGTGAAAAGCCGTTTCGCAAAAAACTCATCCCTCCGATCAACCCGGACGGCAGTTTTCCAAAATGGTTCACCTGCTTTCGCCCCGACTACGGTTTACGCCAGTGGTTCAAGGGTAAACCTCAACCCGTCACCCAACTATGAATCATCTCATCGAAAAACTCACCGATCTTGAGCCACATCTTGCTTCCAAGATCAAAGGCCAAGGCCACGTCATTCCCCGCGTTTGCTCCGTTCTGGAACGCGGCCAGCTTGGTTTGCAGCCCACCGGCAAGCCGCTCGGCTCATTCTTGTTTCTTGGGCCGACCGGCGTAGGAAAGACGGAATTGACGCTCGAATTTTCCCGTTACCTTTTCGGTGAAAATTCCGTGTTCCGGTTCGACATGTCCGAATTTCTCCACCTCGACGCGGTGAAGTTGTTCATGGGAGACGAAACCGGCAGTCCCGGACGACTCGGGAAGGCGCTCGCCGAACACCGGCAAGGTATTCTCCTATTCGATGAAATCGAAAAAGCCCATCGGCTGATATGGGATCTCTTTTTGCAGATGCTCGATGCGGCTCGTATCACGCTGGCCGATCACCGAACCTACGACCTCTCCGGGTTTTACATCGTTTGCACCAGCAATATCGGCTCGCAGCAGCTTTTGCGCCCGACCCGGCTTCCATTCGCCACGCTGGAACGGGCAGTTTCGGCGGAACTCCATCGTTTTTTCCGCCCCGAGTTGGTTGGAAGGTTTGACGAAAAAATCGTCTTCAAACCTCTTTCCCCGGATACGCAACGCGAAATCGGCCAGCTTGCTGTTTCCGAGGAACTCACCCGGTTTCGGGAGCAGGGTTTCGATCTCTCCGTTTCCGAACCTGCCTTTGAATTTCTGGTGAGGAGAGGCATTCACAAGGGCCTTGGGGCGCGGCCTATGAAAAAGACTGTGCAAAAATTCATGGGAGACGCCATCCGGCAGGCGCTCAAATCCGGGGCGTCACCCAGCGGCGCCCTTGCGGTGTCTCCGTTCGCCAATTACTTGATAATTGAGCCATGAGCAGACGACGTGAATTCATTACAGAATCCAAGCCATCAAGATTCCGTTGCCGATTGAATACACCAGCCAAAAAATCACGTAGATGATCGTAACTTTCACGCCGATCAGCTTGGGCAGCATCATGATGGTGGGCAGACAAGTGCCTGCCGAGGCTTGCATAAAAGTGAATGCCGGTCCGACGCCTACGCCCATCCCAACCAACGCCGCAGTGAGAGGGACTTCGCCGCCTTCACAGATGTAGGCGGGAATTCTCGCCAACACGGCGGCTGTATATGCCAAGGCACCGCCGCTCATCCATTGTTCGATTTGCTCTCGACTAATCAGAACGGATGCTACAGCCGCCATGAACTAGGAGCACCCCCAGCCGCAACATGGGCTCGGCCGGAAGAAACTGGATCAGCCCTGCAACAAGCAGCGGCACCGCGATAAAATTCGCCGCCATTAACGCTCCGAAAAAACGGACCTGCGTAAATGCTCGCCCGAGTTCGGCCACTGGGACCTGGAGAAAGGTGACGAACAGCATGAGCGCCAGTGCGGGGTTCACTGCGTTCTCCAGCGCGCTCGTGCCCGGCACCAGAAGCGCGACGCCCACGGCGAAGACAACGGTGCCGAAGTGAGACCTACCTGGCAGTCTTCGAGGGTGTTCCTGAGATTTTGAACGTCCATCCGTCCGAGCCTAAAGAAACGGGCGATTTACGCCGCAATAATACTTCCGGGCGTTGGCGGTTTTGTTTGAAGCGAATGTGCTCTAAAATCGGCACGGGAGCGCGCTCGGGATTTCCTGGAAGTTACGCAAATCTTTCCCTTGACCTTGGACTGGACTCCAAGGGGTAGCGTGCGGGCATGAAACTTATCTTATCCGTATCACTGGCCGTTCTCGTCCTCTCCGTAGCGGGGTTCTTCGGCACCCGATCTCTGCGCGCTGAATCGACGAAGCAGACGGCGCAGACCGACGCCGCATCGGTCGTCATTCCCGTGAAAGGGATGTCCTGCGTGGCCTGCGTCGCGAAGACCAAGCAGTCGCTGCGCGCGGTGCCGGGAGTCGCCGAGGTCGAGGTGAAACTCAGTCCGGGCAGCGCGACCGTGAAATACGACGGCGCGAAGGTCACTCCCGAGAAGCTGGCGGGCGTGATCAATGGTCTCGGCTACCAGGCCGGGACGCCTGCTCCAAAGCCCACGAAATGACGCTCGAACAATTCCTCGACCAAAGCGCGGCAGGACTGCCGCATGGATCGGTGTGGATGTTCGCGGTTGCCGCGTTGGCCGGCATTGTCGCGAGCGCGGTGTGCCCGTGCACACTGCCAGTCGGCATCGGCGTTGTGGGCGTCGCAGGCGCGGAGGAGAGCCAGAGGCCCCGAGCTGGCTTCGGCATCGCCATTAGTTTCTTCGCGGGGATCGTCGTCAATCTGATGGTGCTCGGCGCTCTCGCGGGCCGGCTGGGGGCGGTGATGAGCGAGTCTTTTGGCAGATATTGGACAGCCGGAATGGCACTGCTGACGCTGGTCGGAGCGGGCGTGGCGTTTCTCGGGCCGCGTCTAAAAGTCGATCAACTCGCCGCGCTGCGCCGACCCGGACTCGCAGGCGCATTTGGCTACGGATTCGCGTTCAGCCTCGGCACTTCCGCTGCGCCTCTGCTCGTTCTCATGACTTTCGCTACGGCGCAGGGCAGCCCGCTTTACGGAACAGGCCTGGCGCTAGCATTTGGGATCGGGCGCGGGCTGCCTTTTCTGCTCGTCGGCGTTTTTGCCGGCGCGCTGATGCGCTTTGTCCACTTCGCCGCGTGGCGCCGTGGGGTGCAAATCGGGAGCGGCTGCGTCCTGCTCCTGGTCAGCGCCTACTACCTCCGAGCACTCTCGGCATTCCTCTAAAACTTTCCTGAATCCAGCCTTGACCTTGGACCTTACTCCAAGCCGTAGTGTGCTGAAAACCAAATCACCAAAGAACCAAAATTATGGCTACTGAAACCATCCAAATGAAAGTCTCCGGGCTGATGTGCTCGTTCTGCACGATGAGCGTCGAGCGGGCGCTCAAGCGGCGGCCCGGAATCAAGAACGTCATGGTCAATCTCGTCCACGGCATCGTCGTCGCGGAAGCGGATACGAAGGAAATCAGCCGGGAGGAAGTCGCCGCCGCGGTCGAGAGTCTCGGTTACAACGTCTCGGCGACCGAGACGCAGCAATACACCACCGACGAGGCGATCTTTACGCTGATCAAGACGCGCGGCCGCATCGGCATGGGGCTCGCGTTGCTGGATCTCGTCGTTGATCCGCTGAACCTGTTCGGACTGCCAGCGTACATCCGCGCCTGGTTCAGCTTTGCCGTCGCGGCGTTCGTTTTGTTGTGGGTCGGTTTTCCGATTCTTCGCAAAACTTTGATGGCGCTGAACAACCGGGTGATTAACGCCAACGTGCTGCTCTCTGCGGGGGCGTGGGGGTCGTTCATCATGGGCACGTTGTCGCTGTTTGATCCGCGCTGGCCGAATTTCCTGCCTGTCGCCGCGTGGCTCATGGCGCTGCATTTGTTCTTCGGATACTTCAAACTCGACACGCGCAAGAAGGCTTCCGATGCCGTGCGCAAGCTGCTCGCGCTGCAACCGCCGCGGGCGCGGGTGCTCCGCGGGGATGAACCGGTCGATGTGCTCACGAGCGAAGTGGCCAAGGGTGAAGTCGTCATCGTGCGGCCGGGCGAGCGCATTCCGCTCGATGGCGAAGTCATCGAGGGCACGGCGGCCGTGGACGAATCGAGCTTCACCGGCGAGTCCGTGCCTGACACGAAAACCGCTGGCTCGAAGGTGATTGGCGGCACCCTGAATCTCGACGGCGAACTCAAGGTGCGCGTGACTAAAATCGGCGAGGAAAGTTTCCTCACGCAAATCGTCCGCCTGATGACACGCATCGCCGAGCGCAAGCCGTCGCTGGAGCTGCTCACCGACCGGCTCATGAATTACTACGGGCCGGTCGTGTTCATCCTCGCGGGTCTCGCGTTTGCCGGATGGCTGATTTGCACCGCTGACTGGCGAGCGGCGACCGTGGTGCTGCTAACGACCGTCATCATGGGCTATCCGTGCGCGCTCGGCATCACGACGCCGATGCTCGCCGCGATCGCTGGCGGCAAGGGCATCGCCGTCGGACTGCTCGTCAAAGCAAGCGAAGTCTTCCACGAACTTTCCACCGTGGATACGGTCGTGCTCGATAAGACCGGCACGCTCACCTATGGGCGTCCGACGGTGACTGACGTGGAGCCGTTCGGCATCAGCCGCGACGAACTGCTCGCCATTGCGGGCGCGGTCGAAGGCCCATCCGAACATCCGCTCGGTCAATCCATCGGCTTCTTTGCGCAGCGCGAAGGCGCGGCGAAAAAGATCGCTGCCAATTTCCGGGCCGTGCCCGGCAAAGGCGTTTCGGGGCTGGTCGATGACGTGGAAGTGATCGCCGGGAAACCGTCATTCATCGAAGAACGTGGCGTCCCATTTTCCAGCGAGGTCCGCGCGAAAATCCAAGCGCTCGGCGCACAGGGGAAGACCGTCGTGATTGTGGCGCGGGGCGGAGAGCCCATCGGCGCGCTGGCGCTCCAAGACACGCCGCGCCGGGGTGCGGATCGGCTCATGCAGAAGCTGCGTAGCGCGAATATTCAAACCGTGATGCTTACCGGCGACGCCCGCCCCGTGGCCGAAGCCATCGCCAGGCAACTCGGCATCGATGAAGTGCGAGCGGAGCTTCTTCCCGATCAAAAGGTCAGTGAGATCGAGGAGCTTCAGAAACAAGGCCGCAAAGTCGCGATGGTCGGCGACGGCATCAACGACGCGCCGGCTCTTGCGCAGGCGAACGTCGGCATCGCCATCGGAGCCGGCACCGATGTTGCCATCGAATCCGCAGGCGTGATCCTCGTGGGTGACCGCATCGACGACGTGTTCAGCGCCCTGATTCTCGGCAAGGCGAGCTACAGCACGTTGAAAGGCAACGTCACCGTGGCCGTGCTATTCAATATCGTCGGAATGCTCCTCTCGGCGTTTGGCATGATTACGCCCGTGCTGGCGATCAGCTTCATGATCGTGAGCATCTTCGCAATCCTCCTCAACACCCTACGTATCCGGGCCGTCAACTTGCAACGCGAAGAGCTGACCGAAGGCGGCCCGCTCGCCGAGGCCGATTTCCTCGTCCCGAACATGGTCTGTGAAGGCTGCGCGGAGAAGATCACCACCGCGCTCGGTGCCGTGCCAGGTGTGCGTGAGGTTACGCCGAAGGTTTCGCAGAAGCACATCTATGTCCGCTACGAGCCGGCGAAAGTGCAGGAGGCGCAATTGCGGAATACCGTGAGCAAAGCCGGCTTTACCGCCATCGCCTAACCCATCATGACCGCAAACTCCGAAGACAAACTCCTGATCGGTCGCCTCGCCGATTTGGCTGGGGTGAAATCCGACACCATCCGCTTCTACGAGCGTAGCGGCCTCTTGCCAAAGCCGGAGCGAAAAGCGAGCGGCTATCGCGTCTATGACGCCGCGGCGCTCAAGCTGGTGCGCTTTATCAGAAAGGCGCAGACGCTTGGCTTCTCCCTCGATGAAATCCGGCGCATCCTCAGCCTTCGAGGAGGCGGCAAGAAAACGTGCGACCGCGTGCTGGCTATCGCGGAGGCAACGCTTGAGGAAACGGAGCGCCGACTCGCAGAGTTGCAGATGTTTCGCGATGACCTCAAACGCAGCGTCGCGAGTTGGAAGAAGCCAAAGAGGCAGGCTTGCGCCGCCGAGTTCTGCGCCCTGATCGAGTCGGCTTCCCCGGCGCAGAATGGCCGCCGCCCCTCGATGCTTGGCTGAACTGCCAGCAGTTCGCTACGGCGTGTGACCATTCAGCATGAGCGCCAGCGCGGGGTTCACCAGGCTCTCTAGCGCGCTCGTGCCGCGGCACCAGGAGCGCGGCGGGCTCGACATGGACGATCACATCATGAATCCGCCTTTCGGAAGCTATTATCCGATCTTCATCTTGTGCCCGATTTGATGCCCCTCATACACCGAAATGGCCGGGTCAACCCATACGTGAATTTCCACAATGAAGCCGATGCCGCTTCTTCTCCCCCGGCATTTTTCCGTGACCTTCACACCGGCGACGCTTTGCGCATACGCGGCGATTTCTGCATGAATATCGCCCGAAACTTTTCCGTCCAGCACATCATGCAGGGCACCCTTGAGAATGAGCACTCATCTCGCGAGTGGCGCCGTCGTCTTGCTGGCGAGCCTCGTGCCGGGTGGGCTGTGGGAGCGATTCGTCGCGGCAGCCACATTTTATGCGGGAGCCGCGCTGTCGTTATCTGCCCTGATTATGCCTCACCTTACTTCATCGGAATCAGGGCGCGGCGAAATGACGCGAACCAGCAGTTTTATCCGCAGCACCCGCCCATTTTCATGGTGCCCATTGAAGCGCCACCTTTGATGCTGCCGCATCCCGGCATTTCCTGGCCCATGTAAGGATTCGACACCTTGGTGGTCTTTTGCACCCAGTCGGCTTTCGCCATAGGACAGGTCATCACGTAGTAGCCTTCCTTGCCTTGAGCCAGCGTCACGGCTTCTTCGCTGACCATCTTGAAGTGGCCACGAGCTGCGTCGAGCGAATCGCTGGAGGCGATCATCTCCGCGTGATCGGCAAGGGAGGTTTGCTTTTCGGCCTTCGCCGTATCGGCGAGCGTTCCGGCCGCTTTCTTTGCCGCCGCAAGATCGTCTTTGGCCAGTGCGTCGGCGACCGCAACATAACTGTCGAGGACAGGGTCAGCCGGAGCAGCATGGGAATTATTCGCCAGCCCGAGGGAGCCGACCGTCAGAGTCAATATGGTGAGAAGTGTTTTCATACGAGAATGTCAATTGCCGGCCGTTGGAAAAACCCTCGGGAAAATTTTTGATTCCCAAGAATTATTCCGGCAGGAAGCGGAATTTTGATCATCCGCTTCCTGCTTAAAGCCACATTTAATAGCGCGGTGACATGCGGCCAGTCACTTGGACGGTTCTGGCCTGATGAACCTTCGGATTGGCATTCGGAACCGTTTTCATGGTCTTCGTCTCGGTCGAGGCACCGCTTCCGGCCCTGAAGAGAGCGATCTGAACGGACTCGGTCTTCTTGAACGGCTGATAAGCAAACGAAGGATGCGCATCACCCGGTCCGGCCACAGCCGTTCCGGCAGCAAGTCCGCCAACGGCGAGAATGCTCAGGGTTTTGACAAGGGATTTCATGATATTTGGTCTTTCTGTTTTGTTTTTTTTTTTCTTTAGAGCCGGGTGAATTCGTTGCGAACTCACCCGGCTCTAAAGTTAAACGTCGCCTGAACGAAAAACCCTCGATGAAATCGGGGAATTATCGGCTTTCCAGAAGGAGACGAAGGCCCGGAGCGTCGATTGTGACGCAATATCGGGCAAGCAAGGCGTTTCCCAGCAACCCGGCTTCTCCGGGGAACATCTGCTGGTCGTGGATTCCCGCTTTCACTCCCCGAAGCGTATGGCTACCCAACTGAACATCCGTGATAAGCGAACGGGCGCGAGTATTTGTCAGACCGATGGATGTGCCGGAACGGCGTTGATTTCTGGCCCCATTGACGACCCATTCCAAGGTAGAATCGCAGCCGGTATCCACACGCATCCACTGCGAGTGATTCCCGGCCACTCCCACCGGCACGCAAAATGTGCCGTTGCGCTGCTTCATCGGAAGCGCCGCACAACAATCGCTCGTAGGCGCTTGATCCAAAATCCGAAGTTTCCCAGCGGCAAAGTCAATTTGGACGATCCGGTCGCGGAAAAAATCCGCCCCCAGCAAACCGTCAATCGGGCGATCACATGTCCGGCTGACCGCGCCAAAATCAAGGGCCAGAAGCGATTTTGGCAGCGTGATGCTGCCAACTAGGGCATTGAACCGATCAACCCGCTGGGCGGTCGTGCGTGAATGCACGCCTTGCACCGGCACGCACCCGCCAAGCTTTACATCGAGGCGGCGCGCGGCCTCCACGTTCAACACACTCGATGCCGCGCCGGAATCGAGAATGAAGCTGAGCGATTCACCCTGCCCGGCAGGCTGAACTTTCAGCCAGAGATACCCGCTGGAATATTCCAGAGGGATTTCCGTAATCACTTCTGCACGCGCTGATACCGGGAGAAACAGCACGATGACAGCAAGAAAATTAAAGTTGATTCGAAAACGCACGAAATGTGGTAAGCATTTTCTGTGCTAAATCCGGTGGCTTTTTGGTAATGTCTTCAGAATCCGGCGTCGTGTGGTTGCGTTCGGCTCCCGGCGAAGATGGCGAGAGCGCTTTTTGACAGGGTACCCGGGCGGCACTCCCGTACTGTTATCAACTGATTCGATGGCCCGTGCTCAGGTTGCACAGCAACTCAGCTTGCTGACGTCTTTGCCAAACGAAAGAGCTGCCAATTTCACCGCCTCGCTCAGTGTCAGGTAGGGATGAAACAGGGACGCCAGATTCCGGGCTGTCATCCTCATTTGGATTGCAAGGCTGACTTCCATCGTGAGCTCTGATCCTTCGTGGGCGAGCGCCCGCGCACCGAGAATCCGGTCGTCGGCGCGACTCCGGGTCATCTGGAAAAATCCGCGAGTCTCTCGAGCAACCAGTGCCCGCGGCACTTTGGTCATCGGAAGCGTAACGGTTTCCGCGTCGATGCCGACGGCTTTGGCTTGCGCCTGATCAAAGCCCACGCCCGCCACCTGGGGATCGGTAAAGATAACCCACGGCAACGGGTGGTAATCGCGTGCTCTTGGCTGCTCTCCGCCGGGCGCGCATGCGTTTTCCGCGGCCAACGCGCCTTCGTAAGCGGCGGTATAGACAAACATGGGGTCCCCGATGACATCGCCAGCTGCGTAGATTCCCGGAATGGCGGTCTGCAGGTTCTCGTCCACTTTGATGAATCCAACCTCATCGACCTCCACGCCGGCGGCCTTCAGATTGAGCCCTTCGGTATTCGGCGCTCGACCGGTCGCGACAAGAATGCGTTCGGCGCGGAAGGTTCTTGTCTCGCCGCCAACCACAGCTTCGATACTTGCACCGGTTGTGCCGGAGCAAACCGAATGCAACTCCACTCCGGTCTGGATGTCCACGCCTTCCTCCCACAAATAGCCGGAGAGTGCGTCGGTCAAGACAGCACTCTCAGTCGGCAGTATCCGCTCCGAGCGTTGAAGCACGGTGGTCTTCACCCCTAGGCGCGCGAACATCTGCGCGCATTCGAGTGCGATATAGCGCCCGCCGAGGACAAGAATCGAGTCAGGGGCCTCGCGAAGTTGGAAAACGGTGTCTGTGGTCAGGTAACCTACTTGGGCGAGCCCCGGCACTTCAGGCAAACGAGGTCTCGCTCCGGTTGCGATGAGCACCCGGTCGGCTTGGAGAATTCTTCCCCCCACTTCAATTTCGCGGCGGTTCCGCAGGCGAGCTCTGCCTTTGACGATTTCCACGCCTGGCATGTCTTTGACGACATCGAGATATTTTTCCTGGCGCAGCAACTCAACCAAGGCGTTCGTCTGAGCGGTGATTGCGCCAAAATCTGTCACTTTGCTAGAGGACGCGATGCCCGCGAAAGGGTGGCTCCGTGCTCGATGATGCGCCTCGGCTGCGCGGATCAAGGCCTTTGAGGGCACGCAACCCACATTGACACATGTGCCGCCAATCGGAAGGCCGTCATTGACAAGGGTGACCCGCCAGCCACGATCCGCCGCCCGGGTGGTGGCGGCAAACGCAGCCGACCCTCCTCCGATCACCACGAGATGCCCGGCACCGTTCATTTCGGTTTCATCGCCGCTGCCGCTCATCTGTCCTGCTTTCCGGCAGACGAGTTTTCCAGACGCAGTGTGTATTGCCCCTGGATTTTTGCGTTTACAATATCCTCCGGGTGAACCTTGCCAGGATCGATGGTCACGGTCCCAATCCCCGTCAGCCAGTTTACCTTTGCCGAAAGGACTCCTTGGATGTCCAGGAGAGCGTGCTCGATTCCGATCGCGCAGCCCGCGCACGTCATCCCGTTGATCCGAAGTTGAACCACCTTGCCCGCCACCGGGCGGATATTCCCCGCGGACTGATGCGCGGTCGCCAGCCGTGAGGAAGCGACCGAGGCAATGGCCGGAACAAGCGTATATTGCAGCAGCAGATAGAAGCCGATTCCGATCCCGAAAATCATCGCGACGGTTTGCACGGAGCGTTTCCGGTTCGGCGTCGCGCAACAGCGGTTTTGTTTGCGCATGGCAACCCATGACGCCGCCACCAAGATCATCAGGCCCAGCCCGATGAACAACGGTTTGAACTGATCAAGGCCGAACCATGCTACGGCGCCGCTCACGCCTAGAAGGATCGGAATCAGCGGCCCCAAGCAGCACAACACCGCCACGAACGCGCCAAAAATTCCAAACTTGGCCGCCGAAATCGACGACGATTCCGAAGAACGACTCTCTTTCATGGAAGAACGCTACACCTTGTAGTATAGTATAAGGTCAAGGGGTATTTTTACCGAAACTCACAATGACCATTGGACAACTGGCAAAGCGGGCTGGGATCAACCCACAAACCATCCGTTATTACGAACGCGAAGGCATCCTGCCAGAGCCGCGCCGACGAGCGGAATCGGATTACCGGGACTACGGCGAAGACTCCCTGCGGGTCCTGGCATTTATCAAGGAGGCTCAGGAGGCCGGATTCAAATTGGCTCAAATTCAGAAACTGCTCAAAGCCGATTTGCGGCCCGAAGGTTGCAAGGACGTTCAGTGCCTCATCGAAGAGCGCCTGCAGGAGGTCAAATCACGGCTGCGCGAACTGCGTGCCTTCGAGCGCTCCCTCAGAGTCCTGTTGTGCCGCTGCCGGAAAAGCAGAATCACGACGTGCTGCCTCGCATTGACCTTGCTGCACGACGAACAGACGGAAGGCCGATGACTCCCGCCCAAATCCTGACTTCGCTCTCAGGAAGCCAGCCAGTGCCGGAGTTTTTCCCGCAGAAGGGCTCGGGCTCGATAGAGGCGGGTTTCCACCGCTTTCTTGGAGCATCCGGCGACTTTGGCAATCTGCTCGTGCGACAGATCCTCGTATTCAAACAACAGGACAGCCTCCCGCATATCGGGCGGCAATGCCGTAACGGCGTCTTTGACGATCCGGGATCTCTCGTCCCTTTCGACCGTGTTGGCGTCTTCGGCAGGCAGGCGTTCGCTCAATGGCGGGTCATCGCGGCCTGGCTCCACGGAATCCATAGAAACCGTGGGATGGCGCTTGAGCCAACGAAAATGCTGCCGGAGGAGATTTGTCGCAATGGCGAAAAGCCACGTCGAGAATTCGCCCCTGGGCTGGTATTTTTCCCGGCTCTGATAAACGCGGACGAAAGTTTCCTGCGCAAGATCAACTGCAACGGTCTCGTTGCCAATGGCGCGAAGGAGATAGCTCGTCAATCTCCGCTGCCATCGGTCCATGATTTCATTGAGCGCCAAATCATCCCCATCTCGAAGGCGGCGCATCGCGGAAATATCCGAATCATCCGGCGAGGCGTTCATTGGCGGTGTGTCCCGCTCATTTCCCCCGGTTCGAGAACCGTTGGGAGCACCATATCGAGATAACTTTGCTTTTTAGCCGGAGGCAGCGCCGCGGCAATTTTATAGAAATATTCCAGCATGTTGGCCCGGCATTCCGTGCGAACGGCGTCGGTTTCGGCGATAGCCGCCCGAATCTCGGGCGTCATCCCGTTGCTCGCCTGAATCGCCTTCGCGAGCCGGGCATCGGCCTGCGCGATGCGGGCGCACATTTCGGTGCAGGAAATCTGGTATTCCTGATGGAGAGCTGCGGCTTGCCGAGCCTGTTGCTCGGACAGTTCAAATTTTTGGCGGAACCAATCCTCCGGTGAAGCGCGATGCGCGAACCGGCAGACCGCAAAAGCGGCGGTAAGCCCCAATGCAACAGCAATTACCAGAACGAAAAGGCCCTTTTTCACCGCAGTTGAGCGTAGGGATTTACCGAGCGAAGGTAGGCGGACGTTTGGTTGGCAACGGAAACTTCCCGACCGACTACACCCCCGACGACGATCGCAAGCGCAACCGTGGCGAAGGCGAGCCGGGGCCGGGCAAGCAATCCAAAGAACTCAGCCAGCCAACCTACTTCCTTCGTTGGACGGGAACGTTCAATTCTCTGCCAGACATTGCGTCGAAAATCCGACGGTTCAGGAACCTCTGGCTGCCAGCTTCTTAACAGATCATTTAGGTTGTCTTTCATTTTTCCTTTCTCCGCCAAACCGGGAGCGGTTTCCTCCGCTCCCGTTCGGCATTGTTAAGTGTCGAAACTTAACCCGGCTCGAATCAGCGAGCCACTTTGACAATCACGGGGGTGTGAGTCTTCGGATTCACGAAGAGCTTCACTTCCTTCAGATTGGCATTCTTTTCCGCCGGTTTCACTGCCCCGCTCCGATAAAGGGCAATCTGGACGGCATTCCCCTTCTGGGAGACAGGAGTACCAAAAGCGGCATACGCATCTCCAGGACCGGCAAAAGCCGCTCCGGCGAAGACACCGCTGACGGCCAGGATGCTGAGGGTTTTAGTGAGGGTTTTCATTGTATTGGTTTTCTATTTTGGGTTTCTTTTTGAGCCTTTCGGCAGCTTCGTCGTGAAATTGCCGGGCACTCTGGTTAATGGCCGCTCAAGGCGGAAACCCTCGAAAAAACTCAGAATTATTTTCCTCCTTCAGTTGGATGTGAGAGCAGGCTGTCTCAGGCTCCGGGACCGCCAGATGAAGAAGATGGCGGGATAAACGAGCAATTCCATAAGAGTCGAAGTGATAACCCCGCCCACCATCGGTGTCGCGATGCGCTTCATCACATCAGCTCCCGCGCCGTGGCTCCAGAGAATGGGCAGCAAGCCGGCAATGATGACCGCTGCGGTCATCGCCTTGGGACGCACGCGCTTGACGGCTCCATGATAGATCGCGTCACGCAGTCCCTTCACGCTGGGTGGCTGCCCGGACTTTCGCCAATCGTCGTAGGCAAGATTTAGGTAAAGGAGCATGACGACGCCGGTTTCAGCGTCCAGACCGGCTAGCGCGATAAGACCGACCCACACAGCTACGCTGAGGTTATAGTCCAGCAGGTAGAGAGCCCAAAATGCGCCCACGAGCGAAAATGGAACCGCAAGTAGGACGATGGCGGTTTCAATGGCTGATTTGGTATTCAGATAAATGATCAACACGATGAGAAGCAGTGTCATCGGCACAACGATCATGAGGCGCTGTTGGGCGCGTTGCATGTATTCGTATTGTCCGCTCCACAGGATGTTGTAGCCGCTGGGCATCTTGATTGTTCCCTTCACCAATGCCTCTTCCACAGTCCGTTTTGCGGCATCCACATAAGTGCCGAGGTCCCTGCCTTTCACATCCACGTAAATCCACGCATTGGGAACAGCGTCCTCACTCTTGATTCCCATGGGAGCGCGAACAATCTTGAGGTCTGCGAGTTGGCCCAGCGGAATATGCGCGCCGGTTGGCGTAGGCACAACGATCTCACGAAGCGCGTCGAGATTTTCCCGAAAGTCCCGATCATAACGCAGGTTGATGGCATAACGTTCAAGGCCCTCCACGGTGGTCGTCAGTGGCATGCCGCCAAGCGCCACTTCGAGCACCTCCTGCACATCGCCCACGGTAAGCCCATATCGGGCGATCTCGTCCCGCCGAATGTTGAACTCGATGTAATTGCCGCCCATGACCCGTTCGGCAAAAACACTGGAGGTTCCCGGCACGTTTCGGACCACCGCTTCGATTTCCGAGGCGATGCGTTCCAACTCTGCCAAGTTTGGACCTGCGACCTTGATGCCAACGGGCGTTTTAATACCGGTGGCCAGCATGTCGATTCGGGTCTTGATCGGCATCGTCCATGCGTTGCTCAATCCGGGGATTTGAATGGACGCATTGAGAGCCTCGATAAGTTCGTCCACCGTGCGGCGGCGATGGGCGATTGTCTTTCCCGACGCATCCTTGATGTCCACTGCCGGCCAATCTTTTTCCTCCTTGAGCATGATGGTCGTTTCAACCATGTCAAACGGAGCAGGATCGGTAGCCGTCTCGGCCCGGCCGATTTTTCCGAAAACGTGGTGAACCTCGGAAAAAGTCTTGATGATACGGTCCGTCGTCTGGAGGACTTCACGGGCCTTGGTCGGTGAAATGCCGGGAAAGGTCGTCGGCATATAGAGCAGATCGCCTTCATAGAGCGGTGGCATGAATTCTGAGCCAAGGTTTTGGAACGGGAATGCTTTGCCGATTGCAAGGGCCGTGTTTCTTGCTGGCCCCTCGGGAAGGCGGTCGGCGACCAGCCAATTCCACGGGAAGAAAACCCATATGACAAGGGCTGCCGCGGTGAAAATAACCTGCCAGCGGAATTTGATAACGAAATCAATGCATGGGTGGTAGAGCCAGATAAGGAACCGGTTGAGCGGGTTCTTTTCCTCGGGCAGGATCTTCCCCCGGATCAAATAACCCATCAGGACGGGAGCCAGTGTGATCGAAAGCAGCGCCGCCGCAGCCATTGAATACGTTTTTGTGAACGCCAGCGGCTTGAACAGGCGGCCTTCCTGCGCTGCACAATCTGGAACAGTTCAACTCCAGCAATGTGATCAATCTCAAACGCAAGCGGCGGTATGGAAATTCGTTCGCCGCCTTCCGTGGAAAACACGAGCACGTCAGCGGAACGGCCTTGAACGCGAATTGCGGGCAGCGGATTTCCACAAGGGCATGGGTCGGGTCGCAGACTTACGCTGTCACCCAAATCATAGCGGAGAATTGGCTGCACTCGGTTGGCAAGATTGCTCAACAGAACCGTGTGCGACTGTTTCCCAGGCGGAACTGGACGGTAATCGGCATCGACGGGTTCGAGCACGACCCAATCGGCGTTCACGTGAAGCCAACGGTGCTCACAATCGTAGCTCAAAAATGGACATTCGGTGGAGGCGTAACTGTTCCCAACCTTGGCTCCGAACGCCTTGGCGATACGGTCATATTCGTTGGCGGCCAGCCCCTCAGCCGCGCAAGACACCAGCACCGGATTGATGTGCAAGCGGCCAGCTTCCTGCTCGGTAGCGAGGAGTTTTGCGATACTGGCGTAAGGTGCGAGCAGCGCTGGATCAAATTCATTGAGCTTCGTGACCAACTCCGGGAGGGAGGTATGCACCGGGAGCACGATGATCCGTTTTCGTGCCAATTTGGATTTGCGAAGGCGCGCCGCGGCTACGGCTGTAGCGGAATGGCTGCTCGGCATAACGGTCATGGCCATGCGTCCTCCGCGAAGGAGAAGCCTGCTGACACCGCCAACCCCAATCCAAGCCTGGAACAGGCGCAGGGCTATGGCATTGGTCACAGTCATGGCGCGGTCGTCGATCACGAAGATTCCGGGTGTTCCGGTTGTCCCGGAGGTAGTCGCCACCGTGTATTTGCCGAGGAACCGTTGGCCGATTAAATCGGAATTTTTGATGAACTCCCGCGCCTTCTCAATGGTTACCTCGCGGTCTGTCGCCCAATCGTCGAAGCGCGCCATCAACTGCTTCTTGCTGGTGACCGGCAGGGACTTGGCATTTTCAATTCGCTCTGGCTCGTCCCGATATAGCTGGCGATAGAAAGGCGAATTCGCGCGGGCATGAGCCACCATGTCGGCGAATCGAACGCGTTGCCGCTGTTCTACCGCCGCCAAACCGCCCTTTATGGCTTTGCGCATATCGCGCACCAGCCACAACAAGCTCTCGTTCGGAGTCACGCGAGACATGGCTGATCTTTCTCGGACTTGAAATACACTGATTCATGTATCAGCGTATGTCCAATGAAGATTGAAAAAACCGCGAAGAAGCGGCACGGCTTGTCATGTTTCTCCAAGAAGCCGGCTCTCTCGAAACAGCCTCTTTTGGACAACTCGCAGGCGAGCGAACTAGCGGCAGTTTTTGAAACTCTCTGCAACCAGACACGTCTTCGACTGTTGCACGTTATTGCACGCGATGGTGAAGCCTCTCCCTCCGACCTTGCGGCAGCAATACAAATGAAGCCTCAAGCCGTCTGCAATCAATTGCAACGTCTTGCGGATCGGGAAATCATTGAGTCACGCCGGGTTGGAAACAATGTCTTTTACCGAATCGTCGATCCCTGCGTCATTGATCTACTCGAACGTGGATTGTGGCTTCTGGAAGACAGCAAGATTCGTCGGGCAAAGACGACGAAAGGCATCCAGTGACCGACTTCACCAACAATCCTCCGGAAAAATCCTGTTGCTGCGGTGGCAACGATTCGTCGGCCATTGCCGCTACTACAGTTTCTCCTGGACCAAAGGAAGAAACCTTTCACGTCACTGGAATGGATTGCGCTGACGAGATCGCCGCTATCGAGCGGGCGGTGAAGCCTCTTGCCGGGGTAAGCGGAGTCCGGGCGAATCTCTTGACTTCCACTGTAACCATTTTCCATGACGGAAAAGCGCAGTCGTCCGTGCTGATAGCGGCAATCAATTCGTCGGGAGTAAAAGTCAAGACCGACGAAAGAAGCGGCGGCGGCGGTAAGACGCTCACCCTGCCGAAGCTGTTGGTAATTTCGGCAGGAGTCTTCACAGGTCTGGGCATTCTTGCCCAATGGTCTGTATTCAAAGACGGCTGGCTTCCTGACTTGGCATTTACTATTGCCATCATCAGCGGCGGCTGGCTCATCGTTCCGAAAGCACTCCGCTCGTTGCGGACTTTTTCGTTTGATATGAATGTTCTGATGACTGTGGCGGTCATCGGCGCTGTCGCCATCGGCGAACATGCGGAGGGGGCCGCGGTAGTCTTCCTTTTTGCTCTCTCCGAACTACTGGAATCGTGGAGCGTAGGCCGCGCCCGGCGTGCGATTGAAGCCCTCATGCAGCTAGCCCCGGACACAGTATTCGTAAAGCGAGGCGACACCATACAGGAAGTTTCTGCAAGCGATGTCGCACCCGGCGAAACGATCATAGTGAAATCCGGCCAAAGGGTGCCACTAGACGGCATGGTTTCGACCGGTGAATCAGCTATAGATCAGGCACCAATCACCGGGGAGTCGATTCCCGTTGAGAAAAAGCCCGGCGACACCGTATTCGCGGGAACGATCAATGGCACAGGTTCGCTCGAAGTTAAAACGACCAAGGCGGCGGCAGATACTACGCTTTCGCGAATCATTAAGATGGTCGGAGAAGCTCAGCAGCAAAAAGCCCCGGCCCAGCGGTTTGTCGATGTTTTTGCAAAATATTACACGCCAATCGTGATGATACTTGCGCTCGCTGTCGGTCTTATTCCGCCTCTGATTTTCGGTGCGACGTGGATGGATTGGATTTACCGCGCTCTCGTTCTTCTCGTGATCGCCTGTCCTTGCGCTCTTGTCATTTCCACTCCGGTCAGCATCGTTTCCGGCCTCACCGCAATGGCACGCCGTGGAGTGCTAATAAAGGGCGGGGCGTATCTCGAAGCGCTGGGCCGGTTGCGAGCCCTTGCGGTGGACAAGACCGGCACCATTACGGAAGGAAAGCCCCGTGTGCTCGACGTTCTGTCATTCAACGATAACTCGGTTTCAGAGATTGTCGGCATTGCCGCCGCCATCGACGCACATTCCACACACCCATTGGCACAGGCGGTAGTTCACTACGCAGAAGAATCCCGCATGACTGTCGAGTCCGCACGAAATTATCAGTCCAAGGTCGGGCGAGGAGCGGAAGCAACGATTGGCGAACATCACTATTTCGTCGGAAATCACCGATTTGCCCATGAACTAGGCGTTTGCTCGGAGAAGTTGGAAAGCATCCTTGAGAAAATCGAGGCCGACGCAAAATCGGTCGTAATTGTCGGTCACAGGCCCCATGCGGGATGTAAAGGTGAAGTTTTGGGTGTTCTAACGGTCGGTGATGCCATCCGTTCCAATGCGGCGGAAGCTATTCGCCTTCTTCACCAAGCAGGCATTCGTAAAGTCGTAATGCTCAGCGGCGACAATAGCCGCACAGCAAATGCAATCGCCAAGCAAGCGGGCATCGACGAGGCATTTGGCGATCTTTTGCCGGAAGACAAGATAGCGGCAATCAAGAAGCTTGCCGCTCAGTTTGGCAGCGTTGGTATGATTGGGGATGGGGTAAATGACGCTCCAGCGTTGGCCGCCGCGAATGTGGGAATCGCAATGGGAGCAGCGGGGACTGACACGGCAATAGAAACCGCGGATGTTGCGCTAATGAAGGACGACCTATTGATGGTATCACGGGCGATTCGCCTTGGGCGTCGAACCCTTGGGGTAATTCGGTTCAACATCGCCCTGGCCATTGGAATAAAGGCGATCTTTCTCGTCCTTGCTCTGCTTGGACACACCAGTCTCTGGTTTGCAGTTCTAGCGGACACCGGAGCAACCCTAATCGTTATTGCCAATGCGCTTCGCTTATTACGCCCATAAATCGACGGTTCCCGCGTTGATAATCGCGGGCTGTGCACTTTACATACTCGACCAGCTATCGAAATGGATGGCGATTCGCTCGATTCCAGCGGGCGAGAGTATTACCGTAATACCGAATTTCTTTTCCTTGGTGCAGGTGCACAATACCGGTGCCGCATTTGGGATTTTGCCAGGAAATAATGTCGTTTTCGTCATTCTTTCCATACTTGCGTAGGTTTTGCTGGTCGGAATTGCTAAGCTGGGACTGCTAAGAAGCGGAACGCTTGTTATCGCTGCAACACTGGCCGCCGTCGGCATTCTCGGCAACCTGACAAGCCGATTGCTCCACGGGCACGTCACAGATTTGCTACTTTTTAACTTGCACGTTCCATTGGCTCGGCCTTGGCCCGCATTCAATGTTGCCGATGTCTGTATTTTTACAGCAGCCATTCTCTCTATCGCCACCAGCCTTCCGAAGGAGCGGAACACAGCTAGACAAATCAGCGACTAAAAGGAGGAGAGGCGATGCACAGGCCATCAGCAAAAGCTTTCTCGATTGGTCAATGTCCTTCGACATTTTCCCATATCTCGCTTTTCTGGCGGTTCCAACTGGCAGGCTGGGCAGTTTTCGTCGCCGTCACCTTTCCGCTAAAGATCATGCTGGCTGGCAGCCTGACCGACGCTCTGATTCTATGTGCGGTTCGCGACGGCAGCAGTTTTTTTCTGACGTTGGGGTTGCGCAGAATATACGGGGCCTTTTGGTCCAACGACGTTGGCCGCATGGTCGCCGTGATTGTCGTAAGCTGTTCGGTTGCCGGATTGCTGCAAAACGGATTTTTCTTTCTGCTTCATTCTTTCGTTTCCAGCGAAGGGGAATTCCGCTTTGCGCATTCGAAGGCATTCGATGTGCTTTATGAACGCACCGGGCTTCTTTTCGGATGGAGCTTTCTCTATTTTGGTATCCGTCATGCCGTTGAAGGCGTCCAACGCGATTTGAGACTGGCTTTGATTGAATCCGAAAAGCGGCAGGCGCAACTGCAAATGTTGCGTTCTCAAGTGAACCCACATTTCCTGTTCAATGCCTTAAATTCCATTCAGGTAAATGTCGAAAGCGTCAATGCCGATCTTGGGCGCATGGTGCAATCTCTGTCTGACTTTCTACGCTTTTCTTTAGATCACAGCCATAATGATTTTATCCCGCTGGGCCGCGAATACGACGCCATGCGGAGTTATTTGCAGGTCGAAAAAATCCGCTTTCGCAACAAGCTGGAGTTTCATTGCGAAATAGACGAGCAGACCCGCGCCGTTCTCGTTCCGGGCATCATTCTTCAACCGCTCGTGGAAAATGCGGTCAAATACGGACGTGACACTTCGGAGCCGCCACTACGTATTACCGTGCAGGTCGCACGCCGTGACGTGGCCATGCTAAAAATCAGCGTCAGTAATTCCGGGGAGTGGCTGGAACCCGCGCCCCGCGAAAAGGAAAGTCATCTTGGTTTGCAAAGCCTTCGCGACCGCCTCGGTTTGATCTATCCCGAAAAATACAGCCTGAACATCGCCAGCCAGGACGGATGGGTGACGATCACCATTTTGATTCCTGTCCTATGAATCCCATACGCCGTGCCCTGATTGTTGACGACGAGGACGACGCCCGCGCCAAGCTCCGCAAACTCCTTGCCCTGCATCCCGAGGTTGAAATTGTCGGCGAGGCCGACAATGTGATCGAAGCCATTGCACAATTTCACGCGCACCGACCTAATTTGATTTTCCTTGATGTGCAGATGCCAAAGCGTGACGGCTTTTCGCTGTTGCCCGAACTCCGGCCCGCACCCGACATCATTTTCGTCACGGCCTACGATACATTTGCGGTGAAAGCGTTTGAAGTGAACGCCGCCGATTTTCTACTCAAGCCGATCAGTGCCGAACGCCTTGCTCTCGCGCTAGCCCAGTTCGACCGCCGCACTCCGCGAAAGGCGAAACCCTTTGCACGTGACGACCGCGTTTTTCTCTATTCCGATTTGGAAGTGCGAGTAGTGCTCGCGACCGATATTACCCACATCGAAGCGGAGGGAAATTATTGCCGCGTCCACATGGCGAATAAAGAGTCATTGCTGGTTCGCCGCGCGATGACGGAATGGAAACGCCTTCTGCCAGAAAGATACTTTCTCCGTGTGAACCGTTCCACACTCATCAATCTTTACGCGGTGGAGAAAATTTTGCCGTTGCCCAACCATCACGCGACGGTTTCTTTTATCGGCGGAAGCGGCACGATCGAGCTTTCCCGCATTCCTTCACGCCGCTTGCGCAAGGGAGTAGCAACAATTTTACCTTCGTGATCCTCCGGCCCCGTCGGGGTCCGCTCGTCACAAAATAGGTTCCGCTCGTCACTCCCACCGGAAGCGCGGTTTTTCCGCGCTTTCGTGCGGGCATGAACCGACATCTGAACATCATCGGCCCGCAAATCCGGCGGCTGCGCAACGCAATGGGATGGTCGCAAAATTATTTTGCGATCAAACTTCAACTCCTCGGCATGGAAACCGCCACCCGAAAGAAGGTGGCGAAAATCGAGTCCCGCGAAGTATGGGTTTCCGATGACGACCTGCTCTTTATTTCTCGGGTTCTCCGGGTGGATTTGAGTCAGCTTTTTCCTCCGAAGATTCTCGGCGCTCGCCATCTCTATCACGCCATTTGCGAAGCCAAGGCGTCCCGCTTCGGATGCCTGATTGCCGGGTTGTTTTTTTGCCCCGAACTCGGGGCAGGGGTTCTCAATTTTGCCTCTATCGTTTCCGCCGTATGAACAATCTACTCCTCGCTCAAGCCTCCCTCGACGGTGCGATGTCCGAAGGTCTCGGAATCATTGCTCGTTTTCTTTTCATCATTGCCGTTGTCGTCATCGCGCATGGCGGCTGGCAAATCCGCAGCGGCAACGCCGACCAGGGCAAAATGTCCATCGTCGGCGGCCTGCTTCTCGGCCTCGCCGTGGTCATTGCCGAAGCCCTCTTTAACGCGGGCGGAATGCCCACCATCGGAATTTCCCGATAATGAACATCGTCCACACGCACGCCGGAGACGACAGCGACGGCAAGATTTGGGGGGTCGAAGGCGCGAACATCCTGTTCCTGCTGGCGGCTCTCCTTATCAGCATCGGGCTCGTCCTCCTGCTTTCGCGCCACCACGCGCCGACGTTCAGCGTCGGCGCTGGCGCGGTGCCGTTGGTTGTCGTCGCCGGCTACGTGTTCGCGCTCCGGCAGGGCAAACCAAAATCCTTCGACACGGATTTGCTCGAAACTTTCACCAACGGGACCGGCTGGATGCCGCCAGCCCGTCAATCCCGCAATCCCCTTTTTCCCCATGCAAGCACCTAACGGCTGGTTCACCAACGACCTCATTGTTTGGAACGAACTCGACAAACGCGGTTTCGTTTCCAAGGGCTTCGCCCTCGACGTGCCCGATCTTCGCCACGCGAGCGAGCACGCGCTTGACGCTTTCTATCAATCTGTCCGGCATTTCCTACACACGTTGGACGAAAGCACCCGAGCACAAATCCGCTGGTCGGTGGATTCCAACTATCGGGACGAATTGACGGCCTACAAAGCCATCACCGATGAAAAATGCGAACCCGGCTCGTGGGCGGCCATTTCCCGCAACGAACGATATAACCGTTACTGGCGAGCCATGCAGGACGGCAAACTTCGCCGCGAAAAGCTGGTGTTGTTTTTGTCGCGCCGAATCACGGCGAATGCTCCGGCAGGCGCGGGCGGGGAAATGCTCAACGAGCATTACCGCCGCATTCTCGCCCAATACAACGAAGGGTTTGAACAGCATGGGCGAGTCATCGCCTCTTTGCTTGAACCGCACGGCTGCCGCGTGTCGCCCCTGTCCACGGCGGATTTGTTCCGGTATTACGCCACCTTTTTCAATCCGTCCTACCTCCGGCGCGACAATTACGACCCCATCGGCCAGTTCCGCGAGCATGAAACCATTCATCAAAACTGCTGGCATCAGGGCGTGCAAGGCGGAAAAGCCTTCGGCTTCTTCTCCGATGGGTTCTATCACAACCTCATTATCCTGAAACGGCGTCCGCAACGGACACGGCGCGGGATCTTCTGGGCGCTGACTTCGCTTCCATTTCTGGATTATTCCGTCACGGTCAATCTGTATCCGCAGAATGTCCGCAGGGAAATCAGCCGTGCGGAACGCTCGCTTGAGCGCGTGCGCGGCGACTACGCGGCGGAGGGCAAGCAATCGTTGCTGACCTCGAAGGCGGTGAAGGAGGAACGTATCAAACATCTCGCCCAGGGCGACGTTGTTCCCATCTCATATGATTATGTCGTCCACGTTTGGGCCGACAGCGAGGCCGAACTGATTTCCAAGACCCGGCAGATCGAAACGGCCTTCGGTGCAATGGAGGACGCCCAATGTTGGACAAGCAACCTCTCCTCGGCGGCCACCACGAAAAACGTTTGGTTTCAAACGTGGCCGGGCTGGTTATGGGGCAAATATACGCACCATGCCGATAACGGATTGGATGAATGGCTGGCCGACATGCTGCCGTTTTCATCCACCTTCACAGGCCACCTTGAAGGGGCGGAAGCTCTCTACGACGGCAGTAACCGCAACCTGATCGGTGTCCGTAATTTCATTTCCGGCACGCCGCAGCTCGCGGTTTTACTCGGTATGACGCGGGCGGGCAAATCCGCTTTCATGTGCGACCTGCTTTCGCAGACCGACCCGTATTATGATTTCACCCTCATCGTCGAGGAAGGGCTGTCTTATGGCATCTGGACGCAGGCGCAAGGCCATACGCCCATTGTCATTCAGCCGGACGGCGACCTGACGTTGAACTATCTGGATACGCAGGGCGCACCGTTGACCAATTTGCAGATCACCACCGCCGCCGCGCTGGTGGCAAAGATGGCCGGACATCCCGCCGATGAGGACAAGCGAAGCCTCCGGCTCGCTCAAATCACGCAATACATCGAACAGCTTTACTCTGATCGTTTCGAGGAGTGGATTGCCGAGGACGCTGCGCGTCTGGATTCGGTGGCGCGGCACGCTCTGGCCGCGCTCGCCTACAAAAAGGCCCGCCTTCCGATTTCGGCAACCTTCGTGGAGGCATGGGCGGAATTGCGCCACACGGCCAGCGCGGACGAACGGGAAACCCTGATTGCGGCTCCGACCGCGGAGGACGTTTCCCGGTTTATCAAATCCCCCGATACTGAGCGGTATGTCCGCAATGCCGCGTTCGCGTTCTTCCAGCCCGAGGATTATCCCACGCATGACATGCTCCAGCAAATGATGCTGGTGGCTCCGTTCGCCGAACACGACCGGAACGAAATCAACCATCTGGCAACTCTGCTCGCACCGTGGAACGAGCAACGCCTGGTTTGCGGACATTCGACCCTTTCCATCACCGGCAGGCTCGCCCACTTCGATTTGACGTATATCCCCGAATCGAACCGCCAGTTGAAGGAGTTGGCGGGCTTCCTGATCGCCAATTACGGGCGGCAACACATTATCACACTGCCGCGTGGCGCGCGGAAACGAGTCGTTTTTGAGGAAGTCGCCCGAACCCTCGACATCCCCGGCGGGGAACAGCTTGTTTCCGAGTTCTACGCGCAGCTTTCCAAGTTCAGCACTTGGATTATTAGCATAGTCCAGCAATACAGCCGTTTTCAAAGGTCGGGCATTCGCCCCATCGTTTTCGGGAACGCCAAACAATTCTTTTTTACCCGGATGAATGACCGGCGCGATATTGAGGATGTCGCGGCGGATATTGATCTGTCCGAGGCCACGAAGGAGGCGATTTCCCGTTACCCGCTTCCCGAGCATTTGCCGGATTCCAATAAATATGCGGCTCTGACGTATTATCATCTGGACGTTCAGCAGCCCCGTTGCGGGACGGTGCATAACCGCGTTTCGCCGGAGATGCTTTTCTGTTCTTCCTCGACCGGGGAGGACTTCGACAACCGGAGCCGTTTGCTCCGCAACCATCAAAACATCGTTAGCGGGATTCTTTCTGAATCTGCCGCCTCCACTCCCAAACAACCCTAATCTTATGAAAAACCTCATTCGTTTCTTTGCTTCTAGGAAAAGAAAATCCGTGTGCGTGGCGGTCGCGTGGTGCGCGGTCGTGGCCTGCCTGTTCCCGGCGTGCGCGTCTCGCAGCCAGTTTCAAAAGGGCTACGAGCGCGGCGCGTCCGACACCGTGAAACGCCAGTATTGGATTTTGCAGGATATACAGAAGCGCGAGACGGCGGGCCAGTCCAAGCCGCGCTTGTCTCTCTACCGGATGCCGGTTGAACCCGACCCGAGCGCCACGGTGAAGACAGTCCCCTACGAAATCACCATCCCGATCTACGAATAAGCCCACTCCCCAACCTCATCCCAAGCACCATGAACAAAAACCTCCTTCTCATCGCAGTCGTAACCCTGACCGCCGCTCCCCTCGCTTCCGGGCAAGTCGTCGTCGCCGCGCCAGGAGTCGAAGCCCGACAGGATCAGAAAAATATTTTCGACATCCTGAAATACACTTGGGAGCAGGCGAAGTGGGCCGAAAAACTCGCCACGCTCCACAGCACGCTGACCACAGTTCAGGAGCACTTACAGACTGCTAATCAAGTCAAGCAGGCCATCGGTGATCCGGTGGCAGCAATCGCTCTCATAGATAGCGGCCTTTTTTCCGGCTATCTGGAGGACTCCGGCATTGCCGATACCTTGGGCGAATTGGCCGATATCGCCCACGAGGGCGGGGAGATTTCCGCCACTATCGGCCAGTTGTTCGAGCCGATCAATCTCGACTCGTGGCAGTATCTCGCGACCGATGCGACCCGCAGCTTTGACGGCATCGCCTCATTCCGTGACCGGGATGACCCGTTGAAGCGCTTCCGCGCTGTCGAGAACGCTTATTCGCGTTTTGAAACCCTGCTTGGCCGCGCCCATAACAAGCGGAAGGTTCTCAACCGGCAAATAGCCAAGCTCAACACGCAGCTAAAAGGGGCGAAGGACGACGCCGAGGTGCAAAAGCTGGTCGGTTCTCTCGCGGCAGCGCAAACCGCGCTCGATGACATTGACTATTTGACGGAATCCACCGCGAGCCAGGTGCAGATGATGCACGTCCTGAATCAGAACCGCACGCAGGCCGAAGAGGTCGCCGCCGAGGAAATCAGCCGCGAGCGAAATCGGGAATTGGCGCGTATGGCGGCAGAAGCCGAGGCGGAAATCGAACTGCCCGATTTCAGCGCCCCGAATGACGACTTGCCGCCCGGATTCTGAAGCTTCGCCTCTGTCCTCAACCCAAGCCAAACTTATGATTCCTTCACTCACCAATCTTTATCAGGCCGCGCTTGAAATCCGCACCCTGTTGATGCCCTTTGCCTTTGTCCTTGCGGTAATGGGCATCGGGGAAATGGGCTGGCGCGCTGGTTCCGACACCCGCGCCATTCTTGGCGCACTCCTGAAAACCATTCTGATCGTTTGTCTGTTGGCGGGCTATCCGTCCGCAATGGAAGGCGGGCAAAAGGCCTTCGTCGAAATGCGCAGCAAATTCACCGATGCCCGCAATGCCAAGTTTGTCCAGATTCTCCGCTCTCGCATCGAGAATCAGCCTTCCGACTCTTGGACGGACTTGGGCAAAGTTGTTCCCGCCGCCATTGGCATGTTTTTCCAAGGCATTGGGAGCTTCATGCTCATCGTCCTGGTCTTTTTCCAGAACTTTGCCATTGCGGGATTGATTGCGGTTTCTCCGCTCTTGCTGGGATTCCTCTTTCTCTCCTATACGCAATCGCTCGGGATTCAATTCTGTGTCACGTCTCTGACCGTCCTGCTCTGGCATGTCGCCATTTGCCTTGTCGATATTGTGATTGTCGCCATCAGCGATTTGCTTTTCGCGCCGATCACGACGGGCGGGATCGTTCAGACCACGCAAAACCTCATCATGGTTCAGAACTGGTTGATGTTCCCGTTCATCATGGCGTTCGCCGCCATCATCACGGTGTTCTTTTATCTGTCCGTGCCATTCGTGGCTGGGGCGATCATGAAGGGACTCAGCGGCACTACCGCCGCGTTGCAGGCCGGAGTTCAAGGTACGATGCAGGCCGCAGGGCTCGCCGTGGGCGCTGGTCTCACCGCCGCCGGAGCTGCCGCCACGCTGGGCGGTTCAGCCGCCGTGCAAGGCGCTCTCGCCGGAACGCAAGCCGCCACCGGAGCCGCAGGCGCAGCCAGTCGCATCGCCAGTGATATTTCCGGTTCCGTCAGCGGAGGGTCCGATGTTCCACCGCCGCCGCCCGTACCATCCAGTTCAGGAGGCGAGGGTAGCTCTGTCACCAATCCGGAAAACCCCTCAATGGTGGCTCATCAAACTGCCCCCAATGCCTTCGCGGTCGTGGATAACGACCGGGGCACCGTGTCCCATCACAAGGGCTCCCTTGCCACTCCTCACGCGGCACAAGCCGCCTTCAATTCCCATTCCGCCAAGGCTCAGCCGTTGGCCCCGGATTCTCCGCTCGCCAACCGCAATTCCTAATCCACACCCATGAAACTATCCGCCGTCACTTCCATCACGAACAACCTGATTGCCGCTCGCTTCTGGATGGCGCTCGCCGCCCTCGCAGTCGCCTTCGCCGTAGCCTCGCCTTACCTGACCATTGCCGCCATGAAGCAAAAGGAAAAGGTCGTCATCCTCGATCCGGGCGGAACGCTCATCTATGCGCCGCTCCTCGGTTTCGAGGAGGCGGGCAACCTCCATGCCTACCACGTTCGGCTCGCGTGCCTGGCTCTCCTCCAACGCAATCCCATCGGCCCGGATTTGCCGGACCTCTTGAAGAGAGTTTACCTCGAAGATCCCGCCCGGAAAAAAGCCGCCGCGCTCTATAAGGCGCAGAACCCGGAGTTCAAGGAAAAGCAGATTCATCAAAAGGTCGAAGTCACCAAAATCGACATCCTTGATACCCGCAAGATCAACGATGGCGCCGGGAAATCCTACGAGGCCGTCAGCGTGAGGGCCGAAGGCAATCTCATTCGCACCGGCACGGTCAACAAATTGGAATTCCGCGAGCCCGTGAAGTTCCAAGTTGAATTCCTCTTCATCCGCAACCCCGACCTCCTTGGCAACGGGCGTCTCCCGCTTGTTGTGCAGGACTTCAAATACACCGAACAACCTCTATGAAAATCCTCATCCTCTCATTGCTTCTCGCGGTCACGGCGTACGCCGGGCCGATCACTCAAAAGCCGCTCGACGAATTCGTCATCTACGACATCCCGGTGGCTTCCAAAACGGGAACAACGACCATCATGTTCCCGTCGGAAATCTCCGGGCTCTTCGCCAAGTCTGTCGCGGCCCAGGAACAGGAGAACGCCGGGTTCCTCATCTCGTTCACGCCGGGAAACTTTTACTTCACCATCCGGGCGCTGAAGAAAGACGCTGAGGATCATCTCACGGTGATCTTTAATCGGAAGGCCTACGTCCTTCACCTGACAGCCTCCGAAAAGCCTTTCTACAACGTCACGTTTTATCAGGACGAACGGAAGGGCAAGGATGGTGGTCGGGTAGCGATCGTACCAGAACGGCTTCTGTCTCTGATGGACAAGGCGAAGGCCTATCCGCTCTTCAAAGCGAACCATCCTGACGCGCTGGCCGGGGTGCTTCATGCCGTCCCTGGTATCACTAACTACTATGACGGATTCAACGTCCGCATTCGTGATGTCTGGCGCTTCGAGCAGGACGACACGCTGATTTTTCGGCTGGAGTTCGAGAACACGTCTGACCGCACGGTTTATTACAAACCGCAGGACTTGGCCGTCCGGCTCGATGAGCGGATTTACACGCAATCGCTCGCGGACGCCTCCGGGGTCATGCCTCCCAAGTCTGTGACGCCCGCGTTTTTTGCCATCACCGGCAATGGGCAAGGCGGCCGCAACAATCTCGACCCCGACAATAAATGGAACGTGCTCGTCATCCGGGCGGGTTCCGAAACCGCAGCTCTCACCCCCAACTTCAAATGAATCTCCGTACTGTCACCACCGAACTGTTCCAAAAGCCCACCGGGAGACTCGTTCTCTTCTTGCTGGCTGGCGCATTGATCCTCGCGTTCATCCTCATGGGAAAACGCCCCCGAACCGCGGAATCGGTCAATCCGGCGGTGCCTGCTCAAGCCACCGCAGCGAAGGGGTATTCGTTCGAGGAGGAAATCCCGACACCGACCCGCGCCCAGCCACCGGCCCCGCCCCGCACGGTTGCCGACAACGGGACGGCCCGGCCCACCTCGACGCCCAAACCACCGCCACCGATTCCCCAAGCGATCTTCGCCACCAAGGAAGCGACCCGCAGCGAGAACTATCTGCCCTTCGGTCGTCTGCTCCGCTGTGAGCTGGTCAACACGGTGGATTCCACCAACATCGAAACACCGATCATCGGGCTCATCACCGAGGACGTGTGGCATGATGGACGGCTGATTATCACCGCTGGCACGGAAGTTCACGGTATTGCTCAAAAAACCGCCGCCCGTGAACGCATCGGTTCCGAGCGTAAATGGATGTTGGTTTTTCAGGATGGCCGGGAAATGCCGCTCTCGGGGACCGTGCTTGACTACGCCCCGGACGGGACCAGTGGCGACCGCTGGAGTGAGACGGACGGCTCCGCAGGTTTGCGCGGCTACATGATTGCTGCCGACAAATACGCCGAGGCCAAGGCGATCCTCGCCGCCATGATTTCCTCGGGGGCCGGAGCATTTCCCTCGATGACCAATATCATCTCTCCGCTCACCGGAGGTGTTACCCAGGTGCAGGGCGGTGGCTATCAGGACGCCATTGCCGCAGGCATTCAAGCCGGTGGGCAAATCTACTCCCAACGGCTTTTGGAGGGACTCGAAAAAGACCCGTATTACGTCCGAGTTCCAGCCGGAACGCTCTTCTACCTCTACGTCACTCAGACCGTGGACATCGCCAAAACCACCACCGGCCTTTCCGCCGCCAATTCCAATCCAACCAACCCATGAAATACCTCATCTCCATCCTTGCTCTGTCGTTTTGCGCGGGCTGTGCCACGCGCAAGGAACCCGTCTCCAAAACCGTGGCTGTCGTCCCCGGAACGAAAATCTCCGCGAAGAGATTGCCCACTGTCCGCACCTCGGAAACGGTGAAGGCCTATCCGGTGGGCCGGTACACCGATCCCAATTATCCCGACGAGATGCACGAACGGCACACCGTCTATCGTCGGGAGCAATCGCCGGACTGGAATTATTTGCCCGATCCGCCTGTGTCGTTGCCCCTAGGCCCGACCGTGGCGGTTTCCAATCCGTCGCCATCCTATTACGCAAAGGCGGAAGGGGAATTGAACGCTCAGCAGCGAGCCTACGCAGATGCCTTGCAGGAACAGAACCGCGCCATGAAAAAGCGCATCGAATCCTTGCAGCAAGAGGCGGGCAAGGTGCAGGGGCTCGAAAAGGAAATCGACCGGCTGAAAAAGCAGATCGACGAGACCCCGGAACCGGCTGCCGTTCCCCGTCAGCCGGAGCCCGCCAAGACCGAGGAAGAAGATGTTTTTTCCGCCGTCGAACCTGAATTGCCCGCATGGGAAGAGGGTGTTTTCGATCCGGGGGAAATCACGCTCTTCGCCGAATCCGACGATCAGAGCCAGGACTTCCTCATTTCGCAAATGCGTCTCAATGACGAATTCGCCGCCGAGCTTGCGCGGGTGGAGCGGACTCAGCGGACGGTGGCCGTTTTCTCGCCCTTTGTCCGCCGCAAAGAACTCGCCGCTCTCACCCAATAATCACCATGAACACACCGAAACCCACCAACATCACAGTCACCCTCGATGAAGATACGCTCGCGATCTTCAAGGAGGCTTCCGAAATCGTCGAGAATGCCGGTATCCGAGTGCCGACCGGCCAGCTCGTGCAAACCATGCTGAACGCTGAGAGTCAGCGCCTCAGTCCCCGTAAGGTGGCTCAGCGGTTTCTCAAGTCCGTCATCCAGCAGATTGGCGGCCTGCGCGGCAGCGCCCTCGATGACGAGGACGACGAGAAGATCCCGACGCTCAAGCACGCCGCTACCGCCAAGGCCTAACCCTTCCATCGAACCCGTCAACCAGCACGGTTACGGGGCCGTAAGGCCGAAACACCGTGCGCCACAACGCAATTATCAATGGCAATCGCATCCCCAAAAAAGAAAGAGGAACTGGCCAAGCAGTTCAAAATCAACCCCGAAATCAACGCCAAGCTGGACGCCTTCATGAAGGCGGAACCGGAGTTGGTCCAATACGTCAAGGACCTGCCCCGCGAACAACTTGAGCGGAAATTCCTGCTCCGCAAGATGAAGGATCAGGAACAGAAGGAAGGGTATACCGCGAAGGTGAAGACCTGGCTGGCGAAGCCGGAACAGGCCGACTTGGTGCAAAGCATCAAGCTCACCATCAGCCCCAACATGAGCGCCGAGCGTCAGGAACAGGCGCTTGTCGTCGGAGCCAAGAACCATCTCCGCAACAGCGGCATCAAGCTTGGCTGAAACCAGTGCCGTGCGCCGGGTTCAACGCCCGGCGCACGGTTAATTATTCTCCCCCTCAATCTTCCCATGTCCTTGAAGTCATGCAGCAGAAAACAAAAAGAGCAGTTTCTGAGAACGCTGAGTTCATCCAAATTCGGGACGCCGCCGAGTGGCTTGGCGTGCCGTTTTCCTCTCTGCGTCAGTACGTGTCCCGAGGACTGTTGCCTTCGTACAAACTCGGCCGGCACCGGCTCTTCCGGAAAAAAGAACTCCTCGAAGCGCTCCGTCAGACCACCAAGGCCACGCTCGACGAAGTTTTGAGGTAAACACATAGGCATCTTCTGCCTTTGTCGCCAATTTGGTCGCGAAACCGCTATTGAGAAAAACAGAAAAAGCGCCTATTAGGCGCATGCCATGGGCTACCACGTATCAATAACCCGAGAGGGACGCGGTTCAGAGGCGGAAATACCACTGGACGAGTGGCTGGCCTACGTGCGTGCATCACCTGACCTTGAATTCGAGTATCCAGCGAACACAGGCGTGAATACGGAGTCTTCCTGCTCAAACCATACAGTGCGACGGCGCGGAGTTGATACCGCTTGGCTCGAATGGTCTGAGGGCGTAGTTTGGACGAAGAACCCATCCGACGAGTTTATTCAATACATGATTGACCTTGCGCCTAGACTCGGTGCGCGTGTTCGAGGTGATGAGGGCGAGTTCTATCGCTCTCCTGATGACTATTATTTCGAGGAAGACGGTCGTGAGGTATCGCGAGCGGAATACGAGCAGCGCGAGAGAGAGCGGGTTGCCAATCCGCTGTACCGCGTAAAAAGCTTCCTTGGGAAGTTTGGACTGACGGTCCTCATTCTCCTTTTATTTTTTCTTCTTCGCAAGCTGGCGACTTGATGTTGCCAAACTGATGCCGATAACCCAGGCAGGCTGTCATCGCCCCTTTTTCCTCGCGGCCATTTATTTTGCCGGGTAGGAAAGAAAGAATGATTCGTCCGTCGCGAAACGAAGCGTTCAGACTGGATGGACAAGAATTGACGAAGCTGGCCCTGCTGAATATCTGAAACGCGGACGCGCTCAATATGCCGATGTTTCCACTCAAAATTCGGTTTGTAGACTCACAACATGCCTTCGACCGGTTTCATTTTATTTCCCTGAGAGATGCGGACTATGTTCAGGGCTGGTCGAGGAAGCGTGAGGGAGACTCACAGTTGATTCTCCTTCTGTTGGACAATGAAGACCGCTTGGAGGATTTCTTGGCTCTATGTCGCCGAGAGGACAGTGTTGTTGAAATAACTCCAATCACAGAAGACGAGTTTCATGCAGGAAACTCGAATTCCGTCTGACGGCCATAGGGTTGTTTCAGGCCTCTGGCGCGACCTGGGCGACAGCCAATCATTAAAAGACCCCCGACTAGGCCAGTTCAGAGGGAAGAACTTTTGAGATTTTTTTTGTCCTCTTTGGACGCTCCTCAAGCTCCCACTTCACCGGGAAAATTTCGCCCTTAACGCTCCACCAATTTGTACCTGTCCACATGCCATGGATGCGTGTGCCGTCTTCCAACCAAACGCGCACAGCTTTCCGAAGCTCTGGTTTCGTGCCGCTCTGGCCTTGCTCTTTGGAGGACATGATTTCATGTCTAGCCCAAGAGGTGAAACAGGCAATCTTGGCAGGGGAATATGGCGATGTTTTTACATTTCAAGCTCAGAAATGGCCTCAATGATTGCCCCCACATCGGAAGAAGGTCGCGCCTTGGCTATCACGCGGACATTTTCTGCACAATTTTCGGTGTAAGCGAAAACCACTCCTTGGCCTCTTTTTCGGTCACAAGCTCCCGGTAGTGTTCGAAGAGCATTTTTGGGCTGTTCCCGGCCTCCAGCGCCACTTGTGCGGCGCTTTTCGTTTCCGCCATGCGGTAGGAGCAGAAAGAATGCCGCAGGCCATTGTGAACCAGTTTTACGCGGGGCTTGCCCGATTCATCGTTCAAGGTCGCCTTGGCGGCATGAAAGAGCCGGGTGAAATGTACCTCGTTGCGAATGTCGGGCAGGATGGAACCGCTTTCCTTGGCGCGAGGTTTCAACCACGCTTCCAAAGCCGGGCAGATGGGCACCAAACGCCGGGTAGCCGTTTTGGACTTGTCCCGGCCAACCTCGATAAAGCCTTTTTCAAACCAAACATCCTCCCATTCCAGCCGCAGAATTTCGATGCTGCGAAGACCGGCAAAGCCACCCAGCGCGACGAAGGACACAAACCGTTCGTCAACATACCGAAGCAGGGTAGCGAATTGCTTTGGCGTATAAATGCCGATCTTGCCGCCTTTCTTGTCATCAAACCGCGTGACAAATTCCGCCTCTGTCTGCTGTCCACGGGGAAGGTAGCCCTTCTCCCGCGCATACGAGAAGAGCGTGACCAATGCCATGCGGTAGTTATTGCGGGTGCGTTTTCCCGCGCCTTCCATGCCCTTGATCCATTTGTCGATGTCATCGGCCCGAACCTCCCGCAGTTGACCGGAAAACGCCTTGGCGGCCCGGTTGAGCTTCGCCTGAAGGTCCTGCACGTAACGCTTCGATTTCTCGCCGTCGATGGACTCCAGATACTTCTTTACGAGATCGGGCAGCGTGACAGGCGACAGCGCCCCATGAAGGGCCTCCCGCGCCAGATGCTTGGCGTAAAAATCCACGGCTTCCACCAGCGGCCTGCCATCGAGTACCTTGTGCGCATGGGCGTACTGCCTCGCCACTTCCGTAATGCTCACATGAAAGGGAGCCAGAATCTCCACCGCATCGTTGATCGCAGCCGTCTGCTTGAGGGTAAACGAGGAGACGTGAACCTTGCCTTCCAGCAGTTCCGGGACGAGCGCCTTGGCCCGCTTCCGGGCATCGGCCAAATTCGGGATGCGCTCCCGCTTCCGCTCTCCTTTGGCGAAGTAGGTGACGAGGTAGCTTACCTTCCCGCGACGGGGGTTGAGGTAGATTGGAATCCGAACGCCCCGGCTCTCGATGACATCGACGGGACCGGCTTCTTTCTCGGGGGTGGCAGTCGTTTCAGGCATGAAAACACCATATCAGACACCCATACTGACACCCAAGCTCTTTTTTTTGTCTTTTTCCCTCGTAATGATTGCGTATTCGAACCCTGTATCGCGCACCATTTTTTAGGACCCCGAAATCGCCCGCAAACCCTGATAAATACAGGCTCTGCGGGTTTTTTAATGCAAAAGTGCGGGATATGGGAAATGATGGAAAAAGCTGGTTTCGCTGTTACCCATTGTTACCCAAAAACATCACCGTTCAGCGGCTTTTTGGGGAGCTTCGCGACCCTCTCTAGCCCTTTACTGGTATCTTGAGCGAGCGATAGCGGCTTGAAGTATTCCGCCCATGGCGCTGATTACGCCCAAGGCCCTGGATGTTTCCAGATTCTATCGAAGGCGACTTCTGAGCGCAGAGAAAGGTGAATAGGTTCCAAAAACATGCGGATCGAAGCGAGAGTATCGGGGAATGCAGGCGGCGCTTCCGAGGGCCGCATCCGTTTCAAAAAGCCCGCCCACTGTGATTGCTTGGAGGAATCGAGAGCAAAATCCCCCTCGAATACCTGTGGCGCGGCAGCAAACTCCGTTCCCCTTCTGCGAAAAGTGGCAAGAACGGCGGCACTCAAATCGGCTCCGTGGAAATCCGAGGTTTTCGCCAGCATCCACACATCGAAAAAATCCTTCATGCGGCTGTTGAGTCGTCCCAAGGAAATCATCGCCTCGAATTTTTCGGCAATGGCCGTTTCCCGGTTGTAGGCGCTGAGAACGGGGGCAGGATAGTCGAGAATGGCCGGGTAATTGATTTCCACTGGCCCAGGCGTCACCACGTCGCTGAACCCCATATCAATCTGCATTGCGAGCCGTGTGGTTGCCAGCCTTCCGTTGAAACTCGCCCTTACCCCTTCATAGTCGGCGTCTTCGGCGATTCTAATGGTGGTGACGCTTTCCGGGTCAAAGACAACGCCATCCTCTTCGACCCCCGTTTGGCAAATTTCCGAAATGATGGACTTGATGGCTTTGAGGTCATTGCTGGTTCTGGCCAGCAGATCAATGTCGCGAGTCACACGCAGAATCGGCGCACGCCAAGCGACGAGCATCAAGGCTCCTTTGAGAATGAAAAGGTTTTGGTGCCGAGACTGCGACAACCGATAGAGCCACCTTTCCAGCGCATAATATTGGACGAGATCGTTGAAGGAACGGCCCGATTCCTTCGACGCATTCTTGAGGCGCTGGTGAACCGAGGCTCCGACGTTTTTGAGTGCGCTCACGCCACGGCCTCTAGATAGGGCCGCATGACGGATTCCACCCGGCACACGCGGGCGAAGTCCAGGACCTTGTCGAACCGCCGCCGTTTGCTGCGGGCATAGTTGCGAAGCGCCTCCGTGGCGACCTCCATTCCGATTCGGTTGCGGAATTTGAATATGTCGGCCAGAGTTTTTTCCCTGCTGAAGACGCGGACGGTCACACCGTCGATGAGATGATTTTCGACTCCGCTGGACAGGGATTCCGGGGAGAAGTGAAACACTTCAATCGGTGGGTGCTCGATTTTGGGCATCCAGCTTCCGGGGCGCAGCGCGAGTTGCACCGTGTGGGGGATCTGGGTAGTCAGCTCGTGGAAGGCGAGCGCGCTGATGAGGCAAACCACCGCCGAAGGAACCCGTTTGGCTATCAGAGCAAGATCGGGATTCGTCAGTGGGGGAAGCCCCGCGAGGCGAAAAATCCCCCGGTCGGCTTGTTCCACGAGTCCCGCGTCCCGCATTTCATAAAGCGTGCGCGGATGCACTCCCGCCTTGATGGCGTCACGGGTGCGGATAAGCCCGCCGTTCGCTTTGAACAGCCGTTCCGCCCGTTGAATAGATGTGCTCATGGGATGCCTTGGATAAAAACCAAGGCACATATTCACATCTATCTAGGTTTTTATCCAGAGCAATCCGTTCCCAACTCGAAGCAAGGGGCATAAGTTTTTGAGCCTCAATGGCTGAACCGTGACAATAACGGCAATTCGAACTTCCCACCCTCTTCCCTCCTGCTAGATGACAAAGCGGTTATCCCCGCCTCGACCGCTTTTTTCTCACGGCCTCTTCCCCAATGAGGTCCTCCACGCTGCACCCCATGGCGCAGGCGATTTTATACACCGTTGCCAGCGTGACACCTTCACCCGAGGCTTCCAGCTTGTGGGCAAGAGATTTCGACACCCCGAGTTTCTGCGCAAATTGTGCGTAGCTGAGTTCGCCACGCCGCTTCCGCAAATTATCGGATAACGATTTGGCGAGAGGGTTGGACACGGCCAATCCATATCGGGAAAATCGTCCATATTTATGGACGATTTCTGTTGCTCATGGGAACTACTTGCCTACTCTCGCTTTGGTGGATTCCCCAATACGCTCCACTCTGTCACTGCGGATTGATCGGCAGCAGACTGACCCCAAGCAACCCTCGCAGCTCGCTGCCTTGGTCAGACGGATTCTCGCCGAAAATGCTTCGAAGGTGGAAAGAGCGATTACAGCCGGGGCGCTGACCGTTGAAATCCCCGCCGAAGAGCACGCGATAGAAATTCAGGATGGAGACTCGGGGCGAATCCATTTCGCCATTGGAGGCCGTGCATGGATGACGGAGACGGTGCCTTTCGTGATCGACTGGAAAGGGCGGACACTGAAAATTCAGCTTCCCGAGGCCGAGAAGCCAAGCGCCGCGCCAGCCAAAAAACTCCGTATTATCTACGCAGAGGAAAGCCCACCTCAGCAAGAAATGCTATCCGAATGGCTTTCCGGGCGCGGGCATTCTGTGACCTGTTGCGATGATGGGCGGGCCGCCCTTCGTAATATGGCCGAGGCCGGAACCTACGACGTGCTTATCACGGATGACCGTCTGCCCCGCATGGACGGCTTGGAGTTGATTGCCGCGCTCAGGGATACCCGCTCCCTTCCCAAAATCATCGTCACGTTCGCGTTCCTGAACCCGGACAGGGAAGCTCAATACCGACGCTTGGGGGTGCGCCTTTTCCTGCCAAAACCTTCCCCCTATGAAAGAGTTCTGAGCGCGGTCGAAGACGACTGAGCGCCAAGATTCCAGAAATCCAAATGGAACGAAACACCTGCCAACAACTCGACCAAGTTCTATTGCAGCAGGTTGAAGAGCTTTGCAGCGGCGAGAATGTTCACCTTCACGCGAATCTAGCTGCCGCCTACCGCTCGTCTATCGAGCAATACCGGCTAACCGGCGATGAGGAGTTTCAAGCCATCGCCACTGACGCCTATGTGGAATTGCGCATTCTCTTGACCAAGCTGCGACAGCAGAGAGCCGCGTTTATCCGGTGGGAATGAACTAAAAAGTTGCCCCGGACTCGGGGCTAGGGGCGTGACTTTCCGTGCGAATGTCGCTGCATGAAAGCACATGCCACCCTCGACAATGACATCAGCCACTCCGACCGCCGCCATCCGGTCGATTTTCTCGAACCCCTCCCAACGCCGGGAGATCAGCTACAGCGCATTTGCGAAGTTCTGAGCCGCACCTTTGGCTGGGTCGCGGAAGCAACCACCGTTGAGCAGAAGGGACTCCGCGCTTCGGTGGTTCTTTATTGCGTTCGGGCCGATTTGCTCGGGGAAGCCACCATTGCGGAACTCGGGGCAACGGTCGGAACACCCCAAGCCGTGGTGGACGAACTCGTTTCCGACTTTTGCCATCGCATCGGCTGGTAATGAGCGCATCCGCTTTCCAGTTGGAAGCGGCAAATGCCGCGCCATCCGCCGACGATTTGCGGACGATTTCCCTCCCGGCCTTGCTGGTCTGGCATGGCCTTGATCTCAAGCCCGAGGGCCAGAGCTTCCGCGCGAGAACCGACCGGCACAATATTGTCGTGACTGGCAACCGCTGGTTCGACAACAAGACCGGCACTGGCGGGGCCGGGGCGATTGACCTTCAAATGCACCTGACCGGCGACGACTTTCCCGCCGCCTGCCAGACCCTCGCCACCCAATTCCGACCCTTGGCCGCGAACTGTCCAGGTATCGCCTTTCCTGCCGGAAAACCGGCTGAATCCGACCGGCTCCCGTTCCCGCAGTTGATAGCGAAATACGCCGCTCGCGACGATTCCAACTGGCCGATTGCCCGCGCCTACCTCGTCGAAACCCGGAGAATCGAAGCCGCCATCGTGGACGAACTGCACGATGTCGGCTCGATTTACGCGAATGACCATCGCCCGAATCCGAGCCTTATTTTCCTGCATCGGACGGATTGCGGGAAGGTGGTCGGGGCGACCTTGCGCGACACCCGGCACGAATCGGCCTTCCGGCCGACCTTGGGAAACAAGCTCAGGGCATGGTTTGCCGTGGGCAGCCTCCGCGAGGCTCATTCTGTCGTGGCCGTCGAATCGCCCATCGACGCCTTGAGCTATTACACCCTTTTCGCGAGCCGGAATGACCGCCTTGCAGTCGTGAGTTGCAGCGGTTCGACCGTGCCGGACGAACTTTTGTGGCAGGCATACGACCGCCGCCAGCGGTTTGTTGTCGGCCTCGATAATGACGCCGCTGGGGAACGCGGCTGGCAAAAGGCATGGAACGATACCGTAGATTGGACGGGTTTCAAAATCTCCTCCGACTGTCCGCGGCTCAAGGACTGGAACGCTGATTTGCAAGCCTCCGTTCAGGCGGTCTCCATCACCAAGGCTCAAAAGCAAACCGTTTAATCTGGTCTCAAAAATGGCCGTGATTAAACGTAACGGGAAGGCCCCCGATGAATCAGTGGCCGAGCAACTCAGCTTCTTCGATTTTTTTCAAAACCATGAACGCAACGAAGAAAACATTTCCGATCAGCGCCTACGGCCTGATGGCCGAACGTCACTGGAGAGAGTTCCGTCCCAAAATGGTGCAGGGACTGGAGGAAGCGGGCAAACTGGAGGAAGCCCTTTACGAAGCCCAGGAACGGACGCTCGACGAACTAATGGAGTTGGAGACCAAGCTGGAAGCGGGTGGTTTGACCAAGCAGCAGGCCAGCGATCAGGCTTGGGAAGTGGTGCGGGAGAGATACATTCTCCTGCCGCCCGAGGACGAGAACTAGCCCGCTCCGGCGGCTATCGCATCGGCCCCGGCGACAATCTCGGGGCTGGCTCGCTCAAGGAAAAGTGCCGTGCCAATTTTCGCGCCATTGAGGTTCTTCGTGCTGTAGAGGCCGAGCGGCGGGAAGCCACGCCCGAGGAACAGCAAACCTTGGTGCGGTATGTCGGCTGGGGCGGACTGCCGCAGGTTTTCGCCACCCACGAGGATAAGGATTGGCAAGCGGAACGCCCCCGGCTCCGTGAGTTGCTCACCCCGGAGGAATATCGCTCCGCGCAGGCCACCACCCTCAACGCCCACTACACTTCCCCCACCGTCGTTTCCGCCATGTATGAGGCGGTGCACCGGCTGGGCTTCACCCACGGCAGGGTTCTCGAACCATCCGCAGGCATCGGCCATTTCTTCGGCCTCATGCCGGAAATAATGCGCGAGCGGTCCGCCCTGACCGGCATCGAAATCGACTCTCTCACGGCGGGCATTGCCCGTTTGCTCTATCCGGACGCGAACATCCGCCAGCAAGGTTTCGAGCAGTCCAAATTGTCCAACGATGGCTTTGACCTCGTTATCTCCAACGTCCCGTTTGGCCAATACAAGGTGTTTGACCCGGAGTTCAACCGGCACAACTTCCTCATTCACGACTATTTCTTTGCCAAGGCTCTGCAAAAGGCGCGGCCCGGAGGGATGGTGGCCTTCATCACGTCGATGGGCACGATGGACAAGCAGGATGCCCGCCTGCGCGAATACCTCCATGAACGGGCGGAGTTCTTGGGAGCCATTCGTTTGCCCAACACCGCGTTCAGGCAGAATGCCAATACGGAAG